>Ga0315547_1002398_pt1 | contig 13271 bp, 27 predicted proteins | sample SalMarSW160240MG_2_FD_202542 | JGI IMG/M metagenome (GOLD analysis project Ga0315547, IMG submission 202542) | Salt marsh sediment microbial communities from the Plum Island Ecosystem LTER, Massachusetts, United States - Salt Marsh Sediment SW1601-240 ... | reverse complement strand
TCCTCGGTGGTTGTTTCACACAGGGGGATCCAGTAGAACATATAAACAGCTAAAAAGTTACCAGAGAAGGTATGGTAAAAAGTGAAATATTACTCTAATAGTGTTGGAGGTAAAAATGGAAGAGACAGTTGAAATATCACTCACCCCAAAACAGATCCAGGTAGTGTATAACCGTTTTCTCGATATGGGGCATGAGTGGGTAACTATGAAGGGTGCGGGCACAGAGAAAGTTATACCGGCCAATCCACGGCTCCGGCAAAAGGGTCCAGCGATTCTTGTGATCCCGAAAAGTAGAGTAGCTGAGGCGGTATCTATACTGGATTCTGCTGTTGATATTACGCGTGATTGGATTTCTGACCCTACTGGCAGGGCCGAACATTACGCAACTATTAAGCTCTATGAAAAAGTTAAGGCTGTTACCCTTACGAAACTTACAGGTGATATTTGGAATAGTATGACACCTATTGAAAGGGAACAGCTTGGTGTAAAAGCGGAATTGGATGCAGCGACAAGAGGGGAGTTTTGGTCGGGCTTATGGCCTGAACAGAAAAGGGCTTTAATTAGAGAGTTTAAGAAAGAGCAACTAGCAATCCCCAAGGCTGTGCCTAATAAGGCTATATCCGAACTGACTAAGGATCATCGTTTTGAGAGGTAAATACTATAGAGATAGTGTTTTGAAATGAATAAAACAAGTATAGAGTGGGTAAAGAACCCCGATGGAAGCCAGGGTTACACCTGGAATCCTATCACTGGCTGCTTAAACGGTTGCCCTTACTGCTACGCAAGGAAGCTGGCTAACGGGCGGTTGAAGCAGCGATACCTCGCTAATGAGAATTATGCAACTAGCGTGGACTTTCGCAATGGGGTATTTAGACCAAGTGCAGATGCTTATACTGACCCCTTCTATCCTCGCTTCTGGGAAAGTAGATTAGATGAAAGAAAGCCACCAGTGGCAAGAGTTCAATGCCGTATTAGGTATGGTATGCCTTGTAGTGAAACATTTGCTTATCGTAAATACAATTACAAGCCAAAAGGTATTTTTGTCTGTGATATGTCTGACCTTTTTGGCATTGGTATCCCGGGAGAATGGACAAAAGAAGTTCTAGGAGTGATTAAAGGCAACCCTAAAGACCGCTTCTATCTCCTCACCAAGCAGGGGCAGAACTTAGCCCCATGGAGTCCGTTCCCAGCTAATTGCTTCGTGGGCGTGACATATACAGGAGGTGATGGCTTTACTAAAGTATTGGCAGGACTTAAAGAAATAGAAGCTACCGTTAAGTATCTATCAATTGAACCATTCTTGGCTGAAATACCAAGACTAGCCTTAGTGACAATCCCTAAAATAGTCAAATGGCTCATCATCGGTGCTTGCACAGGCAGAAAGAATGAGATTTTAGAATTGTGCCAGAGGAATCCCGACTTGACACCGATGCCTTATGGCAAAATCTGGACTGCTCAGCCGAAGATTGAATGGGTAGGGGAGATTGTGAGGGCTGCTGATAAGGCTGGGATACCGGTGTTTTTGAAGGATAATCTGGAGCCTCTACTTAATTCAAATGATATGAAGAAATATGAGAATCTTTGGCAGCACAAGACACCTAGAGTTCTTGAATTTCCATTAAGGATAAGGCAGGAGATGCCAGAGGGGGGAAAGTGACATTAGAGAGATTCCAAGTTCCGACCTACCCAGCAAAAAGTAAGAGGATCGAAGATAGACTAGATTACTTTGAACTGTTGGAGGCAAAAGCCAAACCTTGGGGGAGGCATGGTTACGAATGCCTTGTTTGCGGAAGAAAAATTAGTGCTTCCAGCATACGCAATGGTCCTTTAGATGTTTCTGCCCATCCAAGAGGGCTTACTGGTAACGCTAGGGGTGCAATGACAAACCATCTTAAAGGACACATGAGGAAAGGAGAGATATAAACATTCCAGAGAGAATGGAGTTGCCATAAAAGAGAAGAGGAAATTTAAGATGAAATGCCCTAATTGTGGACATACTTATACGGTAATCTCCGAACCCTATGAACGTGAGCATTGCCCGCTTTGTGGGCATGAAGCGCCGTTTGATGATTTTGTGCAGATAGTGGAGATGCCTAAATGACAGACCTAATAAGGATTCAAAAAGCACTTATAACAGAAAAAGGATTACTCCACCTGAATGTAGATGCTGGCAAAATAATGGCTTTACTGAACGCGAAGCATAGTAAGGATGTGATAGTTCCTGAATGTAAGAATGGAGAAACCTGGGGAGCGCGTGATTTACTGAAAATGGATGCGTGGGTGTTAAAGCGTAGCTATTCTCCAATCACTACGATTGGTTATGAGATTAAGTGTAGCCGCCAGGACTTTGAGCAGGACCAGAAATGGACAAACTATCTTGATTTATGCCATGAATTTTACTTTGTCTGCCCTGCTGGTCTTATCCGGACAACTGATTTGCCTCAAAGAGTCGGTATCATTTGGGCCTCTAAAGATAAACTCCACACGAAAAAGAAGGCAGACAGGGTTGAGCCTGATAAATTAAAGCTTTCCCGTTTGCTGATATATGTCCTGATGTCCCGGTCAAAAATAGTGGCGGCTTCTATGAATGAGGAGCCCGAGCCTAAAGGTCAACTGCAACTGCTCAGAGAGGCCACTGAAAAAGCAAATGAGCGCAAAGAGCTAGCTTATTTTGTTAAGGGGCATGTGAGGCAAATATACGAGCAAACTAAAGATAAGGATTTGGATCTGCGGCCCCGGGAGGATAACGTCAAGAGATTTGAAAAACAACTAGCAGAGCTTGGTATAGTGTGGGATTCTGAAGCCAACCATTGGCAAGATAATATGCGAGTAGAGAATGAAATAAGGTTGCTCAAGAACCAGATATCCTTTAGGACATTACAAGTAATGAAAAGGCTAGCCAGCACTCTTACAGAGGTGGCAGAGGACATAGAGAAATATAGAAACATAGAAACGGAGCCAAATGATAAAGGATGAACTGCTAAACAAAGTTACTGAAGAGCTTGCTGGTTCAAACGAGCGGACCACCAAGCAATTCGTCACTATTATCAGCCAGTTTTACACCTTTAGCGGTGGCGACTTCACCAAAAGGGCGGTCGTCAATTACATAAAGAAGCTGGCAAAGGATGGCTATTCTCCGGGGACCAACAAACTACATTATAGGGTTCTGAAGCGTGGCTTTGAGATAGCGGGCAAGCTTGATTCTTCAATCGAGTGGCCATTCTCTAAAAGAGCGCCGGCGGAAATTGAAACTCTTATGGCTAGTATCCCATGGGAAGAGAGTGAAAATAAGATAGCTTTCTCGGCTGAGGAAATTAAGCAACTTGTAGATGCTGCCAAGGAAGATAAATTAGGGGGCGCTGCCACTGCTTTGGTAGCCCTCTCAACCACTTATGGGTTGCGGCGCATCGAGATGGCTGATTTAGATTCCGAGTCCTTGAACTTGAAAACCAAGAGGCTGCGGGTTTTTACCAAGCATGGCTCAAAGTTGCGTGAACATATTATTCCTGACGAGATTATTGACTATTTAAGAGATTACCGGCCACTTCGCTCAGAATTTAAGTTATCAGAGATATTCCATGATATTGAAAGGGCAAGTGGGTTGCCTGAAAGATATGGAACTGGCTGGCATTCCATTAGGCGCGGGCTAGTGAACAACTTGATTGGAGTGGAATTGGATATGCCTGTTCAAAAAGCGCTGGTTTATATTTATGACTTTATGCGCTGGAAAAAATCAATATCATTTCAAATGATCGGGACTTATTTCACGGAAAAGCCTGAAATTGTGGATGAAGCTATTTTGAAGGCTCATCCATTTTTGAAGTTTTGGAACAATGACTAGATTTCGCGCAATTTTAGCAATGTTCTTTATAATGGTAATGTTGGATGTGGTCAGCACACATTTAGCGCTTAGTTTAGGGGCAGTCGAGACAAACCCTATACAGCGATTTCTATTGCAAGGTGATCTCGGGTTAAGTCTCCTGTTAAGATTTATCGTAGCTGGGCTTGTTACTCTTGTCATTATGAGGCTTGTGCCACTACGGATGCGCTTCAATATCTTATTACTATTGACGATAGGGATGGAGTGTGTAGTTGCTTGGAACTGTGGAGTGATAGCGTTATTATGAAAGTAGGGCTGATTGATTTAGATAATACCGGCTTCCCGAACCTTGCTTTAATGAAGTTATCGGCGTGGCATAAGAAAAAGGGCGATGAGATCTCTTTCAATTTCCCTCTTAACGAAGTAGATCAGACTTATGTTAGTTGCGTGTTCCCCAAAAATCGGCATAAATTGCCGGCGGTAGATCCTGTTATTTTCGGAGGGACCGGCTTTGGCTGGCAGGGGATTTACTACAGCGAGCTACCGCCTCAGATTGAACATACTAAACCTGATTATTCACTTTACAACACTACGGCTAGTTATGGCTTTACCTCTAGGGGCTGTATTAGGCATTGTCGCTGGTGCATTGTTCCTGAGAAAGAGGGTGAGATAAGGCCACACGCATCAATATATGAATTTTGGGACCGGAAGTTTAGGGACATAATTCTACTGGACAATAATCTACTGGCGTCTCCAAATTGGCAGGTGACTTTAACGGCCCTGTTGATGGAAAACCTGCGAGTTGATTTCAACCAGGGGCTTGATATCCGGCTGGTCACTCACGAAAAGGCATCTTACTTGGCAAGGCTCAAGTTGATAAAGCGGTTAAGGTTTGCGTTCGATGATATTAGAATAGAAAAGCAGTTCCGGAGTGGGATAGATACTCTAAAGAAGGCGAAGATCACTTTGAGTAGTTTATCCATTTACTTTCTGATAGGGTTTAATAGTTCCCTGGAGGAAGATTTAGAGCGGTTGAGAATAATTCAGGGTTATGGTGCAAGTCCCTTCGCCATGAAATATGAGGAAGTCAATGGAGTCAAGGCGACTGTTGATAGATCGGACCGGGAATTGCACGAATTTGCCCGGTGGGTCAATTTGCCTCATGGTTATTATAAACATTTTTCATTTGGGAAATGGTTGGAAATCAGGGGAGTTAAAAGTGAGGTTAAAATTAGGTAACTTGATGTTTTATATGTCCTAATGGTCAAACGCCCTAATTTTGACGTTTTTTAAGGGGGTTTCTCTGTGAAACTGCCGGACCGCTATTACAAATATGCTGGAATTAAAAAAGGAAGGTTAAAAGATGCCAAGAAAGTTAAGACCGTCAAGACATATAGAACCGGTAAGAGAGCCTAGACCTAGAGAGGTAATCCATAGTCTTTTTGTGTCCTGCCCTCTATGTGCTATGTCGAGAAAGCTGGAGAAGTCCGGAAGATTAGCAAAGTTACAGGGCAAGCCGTTGGATACTGTGAAAGGGCGAGTGCATTTCGGAACTTTTGACCTTGAAGATAGCTACCTAGTGCAGGTAAGGGATTGTTCCGGTAGTAGAGGACACGGTTTCCCTATGGTGGGGGGCTATACCCTAAAGCAACTAAAGACAATGCCGGAGTTTGCCGAGATGCTGGCGGAGTTGAAGGCTACTTGTCAGAGCATAGTAGATAGCTTGTAGTGTCATTGCGAAGGGCGATAATCTATCATTGCGAGCAAAGTGAAGCAATTCCTATTTATAAATTTTTGGATCGTCAAAATTTTGTAGCTATTTATAGCTAAAATCAAAATTTTTTTCAATTTTTTCTCCAAATCTATTGACAAGCCAAATACGATTATGCTATTTTGTAGATATACCTTAAACATTATTCTAATAGTATTGGAAGATAATGAGAATATCAGAAGCATTGAGCATTTTAGGAAATCCGGAAACGGGAAAACAATCCGTATTAAAGGCATATCGGATCAAAGCAAAGCAATACCATCCAGACCATAAGAACGGTGATCTTGAGCTAATGAAACTCGTAAATATCGCCTTTCAGACCCTAGAAGCTATTAACTTTCAATGGACTACCGGAGAAACGGCTGAAGGCTTCAAAACACGCCCTTTAACGGAAACCATCAGCAACCTATGGGATCAGATTAAACATTATAAAGATATAACTGGTGAGCTTATAGGTTGTTGGCTGTGGGTTGCCGGTAATACTTATTGTATTAAAGACCATCTAAAGAGTTTGGGGTTTAGGTTTGCACACAATAAGAAGGCGTGGTATTACCACGAAGGCGAATGGAGGAAGCATAGCCGGAGGGAGTTTGATTTAGAGGAACTCCGGAATATGTGGGGGGCGAAAGATTTGGAGAATGAGGAAGCGGAGGCGATAGCGGGATAATGGCACATATAAAGGTAACAGTTGAACGACTTCCTAAATGCGACTTTTGCGGAAAGATCGCAAGGTATGATGGAAGGACAAAAGATGGGCGATGGGCGAATATGTGTGAGGGTTGTTTTGCTATTCGTGGTGTAGGGTTAGGGCTAGGGAAAGGACAAGAGCTAATTTTAGCATCGGTTGGGGGGCTGGAGATAGAGGATACCGGCTTTGACATTGACACGGCATTAGACGATATAAGCTACAAGCCAAAGGGGAATAATGAGCAGAAAGCACCATAAGAGGTTGAAGGACCATAATAGGCGAGATCAACCGAGAAAGACAAAGAACACACCAAAAAAGGGGGGATAATGGGAATAAGCATAGCTAGTAAATTTAAACTTGGCAAGCTGGTAATGACTAGGGGAGTAAATGACCGAGTAGCAGAGGACACTCAATTTAGCAAGTTTGTATTAGGTAGTCTGAACCGGCACGCAAGGGGGGATTGGGGGGATATGTGCAAAGAGGACAAAGACGAAAACGAGCTTGCTTTAAAGCAGGGCAATTTGAGGGTGTTTTCAGCATACGAAAGGAACGGATTTAAAATCTGGATCATAACCGAAGCGGATCGTTCAGCGACAACGATACTATTCCCAGAGGAGTATTGAATGACAGAGCAAATTATCATTATCTTTGCAGTTGTAAAGCGTAATCCTGATTTAATGGCTTGGTTAGGTTATTTAGCCAAACGATTTGGAAAGCGGACAATAGGGGAAATCATAGGAGAGCATAGATTAACCGGTGATATTAGACGAATTGAAAGAGGGTAAGGTGGCTATAATAAACTCAAAGGAACTAGGCACTAATTGTTGGTCAGCACACCGTTTTTGTGGTGGTAGATGCCAACGAGTAATGCGTTGTAATTATCCAGAAAAAGCAACCTGCAAGGCGGTGCAGAGTGAGATTGACTACCTAAATAACTACTATGCCACTGAACTAAACCGCTTACAAGGACAACATACTAGAGCATTGGAGGCATTGAAATGCAAGGTAGAAAAGAATTTGTCGGAACTTGTGTAGAAAACCCATTCCCTAGCCTTCGTATTTTGCAAAAGGTAATAGAGGGTGCAGAGGCTATCTCCAAGCGGACATTCTTGAAACATTGCGAAGTAGAACCTCATATACTGCACGCATTTAATGAATATCCTGATGACTACGAGTTTTACAGATATAATGAGGTTTATTTCTACACTTGGTCGGCAATAGAGCATTTCTATTAATTAAAAGGGGGTGAAATGAGAAGCGTTTGGAAAGGCAGTTTGGGCTTTGGTATGGTGAGCATACCAACGAAGCTATATCCTGCGACTGAAAACAAGAGGATTAGCTTTCATCAGATACACTCGGAGTGTGGCAGTAGGATCAAGATGCCGAAATGGTGTCCGGTATGTGATCGGGCAGTAGAGAGCTTTGAACTCAAAAAAGGCTACGAGATCAGCAAAGACCAGCACATCATTTTAGATGAAGGCGATTTTGAGGCTCTACCGCTAAACAGCTTAAAGACTATTGAGGTTGTGGAGTTTGTTGATGGGGCAGATATAGACACTCGTTGTTACTCGGACTGTTACCTGTTAAGTTGTGAGGATACCGGTAGCAAGGCATTTACATTATTCCTTAATGTTATGACCAAATTAAATCTCGTTGGCATAGCGAAATTGACTTATCGGGATCGTGAGCATTTGTCTGCTATCCAGCCTTACGATGGCATAATGCTATTGCAGACTCTGCATTATGCCGATGAATTGAGGGCTTATGACGAGATCAAACCGAGAGAGGTAACAATCTCCGAGAAGGAAAGCGATCTTGCCGAGAGTTTAGTCAAGGCTATGATAGCCAAGTTTGAGCTTGCTAAATATCAGAATGAGTATCGGGAAGCTCTAATGCAACTTATTGAGGCGAAAATGAGTGGTGAGGTAATAACTGCACCGACAGCGAACAAGCCACCGGTTGGCGATGTTGCCGATCAGCTAATCGCCAGCTTGAATTTGGTAGGGGTAAAGTGAGCCAGCGTTGGCAGATCGGAGAAGGTATTTGATGTTGACTGAAAGCAAAGTAGCGACTGACACCATAGCGTTTGATGGCGATGGGCTGACAATGGATTGTCCGAAAGTTGGCTTTGCCTGTATTGAGGATTGCCACCGGTGCGAAAGGTTCAGGGGTAGCGAAGGATTTATAGTCTATTGCGAGGAATTAAGCGATGATCAAACCGATGTTAGCGGAAACAGCGAAGCAACCGTTTGACAGCAACGATTTTATCTACGAGTTGAAGTTAGATGGAGTTAGGTGTATAGCCGAGCTTGATGGTGGAGTTAAACTGCAAGCTAGGAGTGGTCAGGATATAACCTATAAATTCCCCGAACTTGCCGACATTCACAAGCAGGTGAGCAAGCCTTGTGTCCTTGATGGCGAGATAGCTTGTGCAAACTTCAATGGTATTCAGCATCGGATACACAGACAAAACCCATTGGACATTAAGGTTGCTATGGCACAGTATCCAGCTATCTATTATGTATTTGACATCTTAAACCTTGATGGTGAAAGGGTAACTGCACACCCTCTTACTGATCGCAAGCTATTATTGGGCGAGAACTTTCAGGGTGGTGCTAACACGATCTTGCTTCCTTTCCAGCAAGGTGGTGGTATTGAACTATTTGAGAAGGTTAAGCAGTTAGGGCAAGAAGGCATAATGGCGAAACGAACCTATTCACCTTACCTAGAGGGGAAGCGATCAGGTGCGTGGCTCAAAATCAAGGCTTTTACCGATGGTATATTCCATATCGTTGGGCTGACTAGAGGTAAGAATGACAGGGAGAGGACCTTTGGGGCATTGATTTTAGCCGATAGCCAGCTTAACTATGTGGGCTGTGCCGGTAGCGGTTTGAATGGTGCGATGCTAGATTATATTCTGCAAGCGGTAACTCCTGCGGAGTGTGCATTGAAGCAAGCACCAAAGCTGGACAGCCTAGTGTGGTGCAAACCGGAGTTATTTTGTGAGGTTCGCTATCTCGGTTATGGTAGCGAAGGTCATTTGAGGTTTCCTACCTTCAGAAAATTGTTAAGGGGGCGAGAATGAATAAATGTCCGTATTGCGGTGAAGAAATAGATCACTTGATAACTTGGGGATCAATAAGGCAAATCTACCATTTCCGTAATGGCGATTATGAGTGTGCGGATAATGGTATTGATCAGGACTTTCCACAGTTTGACGATGCCTTTGAATGTCCCAAGTGCCGAACCGAGATTGCCGGTGATGAAGATGAGGCGATTAAGTTTCTGGAAGGTGGTGAAGATCGGGAGAAGGTATTCGCTGAATTTGTTGAACACCAAGTAGATATGGCGATTGAGGCAAAACACGAAGGGGAGAATTGAAATGCATTACAGATGGACAATACAGGAGTTAAAAGAAACGAGCAATAGGAAATTGATACTAGCATTGATTTCAGAGCGTAAATCATTTTGCACCAACTATTATTCGCCACTCTATAAACGCTTAACAGAATTGGAGAAATGGGTTGGGCAAAATATAAAAGAGGGAGTGTCCGGAGGCAAAACGGAGGTTTGAAATGGATTATGTAACTAAAGCTGATATAGTCAATTGGGTGAATGGACAGCCTGAAGGTGCTTTGTTTTGCGAACATTGTTCAACTAGGCTAAAACTAGATGATCAGGGTAATTGGTATTGTCCAAACGAAATGTGCCTGTATGATGAGTCGGGGAAAATTGATAGGGAAGTTGAACTGAATTTGAATTAAGATGGGAGAAGCGCAATTCGTTGATAAAAGAGTAGTAGGCTTTCTTGATAACAGGGTATTTCATCAAGATATAACTGCTAGGCATATCTTCAGGCAGTATCAAGCGAAAGGAATAGATATGTCATTGTATCGGGCTTTGAAAGGCAAGAATTGTAAGATTTGGGAGTTGCGGTTTCAGGACACAAAACAGGTGTTGGCTATTTCTTTTGATCAGATGGAAAAGGTCGGCTTTGAGGTTAATACCGGCTCCGGAAAACAAATGATGGTAAGGCTCAAAGAGTTTAGCGAAAAAGAGGAAGCAAAGCAGAGGCATTTATTGTGAGTGAAATTTACTGTCCGAAGTGTGGAAACTTGCTAAAGCAGATGGGAAAGTATCACATCTGCGATCAAAAGCATTTGTGGGACATATATCAGGGTGGCTATATGGGCTGGCAATTCAGAGAGCGGGCTATTGCAAAGTGCCAAGAGTGTGGTGCTGAATATCCCGAATTTGATTTACACAATTGGGAGGGTAAAAAGCTGTGTGATGAGTGCTATGAGGCTGTTCAAGCAAGCTGGAGAATGGACAAGGAAGCCAGCTTTGCCAAGCTCACCATAGAGCCTGTTATTAGCGCACAGCACAAGTTTTACAGGTGCGATAGCTCAATTACAGTAAGACCCTATCCTAATCCTGTTACCTATGGTGGTATGTATGGTGGTTCATCGGCAAAAGATGAAGGTGAGCTTGAGAAGGTTATTGCCAGCTTTAATTCAGAGGTAGATAGGCTAAAGAAATATGGAATGGAGAGGGTAGAGATTGAAAGGTTGCCTGAACGAGTTATAACCGAGCAACCGGCATTAGCGGTAGAGGCAGTAGATCCTGTTACGATCCCTACTACCGCAAAGCCACAACCGCAGTTAAGTTTATTTGGGGGTGGAAATGCCTGATAGGGCATCAGCCTTTGAGATAGCTAAAAAGGAATATCGCCCCTATGTTGAGCGTGGGGATACTATTGAATACACCAAAACGACTTATTTTGGTGTTGGCACTCGTGATTACTCAATGGCTACCGGTGGGTATTTTAACGGAACAAAGTTAAAAGCCAATGAGGTTGTTATTTCATTTCCTAGTGGGGAATTTTACAAGTTTACTCTTGAGGAAATATGGAAAGCTGTAAAACAAGGGCAAGAGCAGTTAAGTTTATTTTAATGGAGAGAATGATTTACGAAAAGTATAGACCATATCAATTCAGTCAGATCGTGGGACAGGAGAAGATTATTTCTGTCTTACAGGCACAGTCAAAGCTAGGGCAGTTTGCGCATAGCTATTTACTATTCGGGCAAAGTGGCTCCGGCAAAACAACTGTTGCTCGGATTATGGCTATGGCGATGAATTGCTCAAATATCGTAGATGGGACAGGTGAACCTTGTGGTGAGTGTCAGGATTGTCGTTCTATAAGAGAAAACAAGCATTGGGACGTCATAGAGGTTGATGCCGGCAGATTTCGGGGAATAGACAGCATAAAGGATTTATGCTATAAGGCACACTTTGCGCCTATCTCCAAGAAGAAGGTCTATATCCTTGACGAAGCGCAACAGCTAACAGGCGAAGCGTGGGGAAGCCTCTTGAAATTGCTGGAAGAACCGCCACCGCACCTTTGCCTGATCCTTACCACTACCAACGGTCTTGGCGATGGTAAGATACCGGAAACGGTAGTATCTCGGTGCGAGTTATATCCCTTTGTGAAGCTGAAAGCCAGCGATTTAGAGGCAAAGCTAAAGCTAATCAGCCAGAGTGAAGGTGTGGAATTACCCGATGATTGGTATAATTGGGTTAGTAGCTTTGCAGGTGGCAATTTGAGGTTAGCCGAGTCGGAACTTGGCAAACGAACAGTTGTGGAAAGGGCGAGGGTGTGATGTGCCACAAATGGACTGAAGAAGAACGAGAATATGTCAGAGTGCATTATGCTCATACTCACGCCTCCAGACGAGCTATTGCACACACTTTAGGTGTTACGGAGTTTGGTGTTGCCGGTCAACTTTCAAAAATGGGGATATGTAAGAGAACTGACAGGCATCCGTGGACACCAAGAGAGGATAAGAAACTTGAAGAACTCCTGCCTTGCTACTGTGTAGGAAAAGTCGCCAAGATGATGCACAGGTCATTAAATTCGGTGGTGTTGAGGGCAAAGAGGTTAGGGCTTCACCGGAGAAATCATTATGGCTGGTATACCAAGAAAGAAGTTGGTGAAATCTTGGGTGTTGATCATCATTGGGTTCAAAGGCGCATTGATAGCGGTGAATTAAAGGCAACTTACCATAACGGACACAAACCGAGCAATAAGGGGTCAGCTATGTGGCATATTGGCGAAAAGGATTTGAAAGCGTTTATAAGACGCTATCCAGCAGATCTCAATGGTCGTAATGTTGATATAATGCAAATTGTGGAAGTTCTAGTAGGAGTGGCTTAACGATGAGAGAAATAATACAACTCCCCGATCCGATATTAAATGAGGTATCTGCACCGGTTACTGATATTGACAGTTTGGTAAATGAGCTTGCCAGAGAGTTGATATTGTATCTCAGGACATCTAACTTTGTTGGGCTTTCCGCAATTCAGCTTGGTGAGAAAACTAGAATAATTGCCGTGAGGCGTGGGGCAGATGTTATCGTGGTCATTAACCCTGTTATTTTTAAGGCATCTGTGCAGACACATCGGGTAGTAGAATGTTGCGCCAGTATAAGGCACGGACAGAGTTTTTATAAGGTAACTAGGCACAAGTCGGTTAAGGTGATCGGGCGTAACTTACGTTGGGAAAAAGTTGTCTATAAAGGTTTTGACCTGTTTGGGCAAGTTTTACAGCACGAAATTGACCATCTTGACGGAAGAATGATTGATACACACGGGAAGCTAATGTAAGGAGGTTAGTGATGACGGAAGCTAAAATCGGTTTAACCCTTGAAACTACAGACCCCGATGATGCTATCGCAATCCTAGACAACGTGAAGGAACTTATAGACAATGCAGGATTGCAAGGCATAAGTGAAGTGTGGTGGGAAGGCGAAGATATAGAGGAGGACTAGGTGGACATAAACAAGTTTCTAGGCAAAGAAGAAGGAAACACTCCAAAGCCTTCAAAGTGGGATGAGGTAATCCAGCCGAAAAAGTCATATCTGTTAAGCGGTGATGTTGGAACAGGGAAGTCCGCGCTGGCATATTTTATTATAGAGAAATACAGTGAGAAATAC
>Ga0315547_1002396_pt1 | contig 13272 bp, 11 predicted proteins | sample SalMarSW160240MG_2_FD_202542 | JGI IMG/M metagenome (GOLD analysis project Ga0315547, IMG submission 202542) | Salt marsh sediment microbial communities from the Plum Island Ecosystem LTER, Massachusetts, United States - Salt Marsh Sediment SW1601-240 ... | reverse complement strand
CTCGGTATCAAGCCGGAAGGCCTGTTGGTCGCCAACGGCGTGGATTCAAACGTCGCAAAAGTCATAAGTAAGATGCCAGCCGATATTCGATGCGAGACCTTCGGCCTTGATAGAAATTACAATTTCTGCGCCGCCAATATTGAGCTAAATGATGGTTTCTATACCTTTGATGTTTACCACAATAGCACATTGTTGGGGGCCGCACGAATCTCTCTGCCCGGCACCCACAATATTCTCAATGCCCTTGCCGTAGTCGCTATAGCAATGAATATAGGACTTGAGCCCGAGCAGGTACTCGCCCTGCTGCCCGGCTTTACCGGCATCGACCGCCGGCTAATGCTAAAAGACAAGGTCGGCCAAATCACCGTCCTCGACGATTACGCCCACCACCCAACCGAAATACGCGCATCACTGGCCGCCATTCGAGAAAGGTATGAGCCGAAGCGAATCTTCTGCATCTTCCAGCCACACCAGTACAGCAGAACAAGATTTTTGCTGAATGACTTTTCAGAAAGCTTCAGCCTTGCCGATGTAACTATTGTCCCGGAGATTTACTTCGTCCGGGACTCGCAGGCCGCCAAAAAAGAAATTAATTCGCAAATGCTTGTTGATAAAATACAAAGCAACGGAACCCAGGCACTATTTATCGACGGCTTCGACCAAATTTGCGATTATCTAAAAGACAACGTAACCGCCGGCGATTTGGTCGTGACAATGGGAGCAGGCGATATTTGGAAGGTTGCAGATGAATTTATTCAGCGGCTTAGAGAAAATAGTTGAAGCCAACTATCCGTTGGCCAAACACACCTGGTACGGCTTGGGCGGACCGGCCGATTACTTCATTAGGCCGGAAAGCGTCGACCAGCTCAAAAACGTCGCACTGCGATGCAACGAAAACGGAATTCGGATTTACGTGCTGGGCTTCGGCTCAAATCTCCTAATCAGCGACGAGGGGCTGCGCGCAGCCGTCATCAAACTTGATTCGGACCAATTCCAAAAGGTGGAATTTGACGGCGAAGAGGTCACCGCCTGGGCCGGCGCGGATTTGAGCAAGCTGGTTTTAACCTGCGTTGAAAAAGGGCTGTCGGGTATCGAAGCTCTCACGGGCATACCCGGCTCAATCGGCGGGGCCGTAAGAATGAACGCCGGAGGAAACTTCGGCGATATCGGCGCCGCCGTAGAGACCGTGACGCTGATGGACAATCAAGGCAGTGTTTTTGAAAAGAGCAAGCCGGAGCTTATGTTCGACTACCGCCGGACAAACATCACTGCAAAATTCGTCCTGAACGCCAGGCTGCAGTTATCCGCCGCTGACCCGGAGCAAATCATGCGAACGGTGAAAGAAATGTGGATTTATAAAAAGAACAATCAGCCGTTAAATACGAAAAACTCCGGCTGCATATTCAAAAATCCAAGAGGTGTTTCCGCCGGCGCCCTGATCGACAGGGCCGGCCTGAAGGGCCTGCAAATCGGCGGCGCCGTTGTCAGTGAAAAACATGCAAATTTCATAATCGCCGAAAATAAATGCAAAAGCCGCGACGTTTTGAGACTGATAGACGTTATAAAAGAGAGGGTCAAAGAACAGTTCGACACCGACCTGGAACTTGAAATCGAAATCTGGAATTAAGTAATTGGTAACTGGTAATTGGTTACTGGTGAGTGGCGAAAATAAGCAGAAATTAGTCAGCCATTCAACCACTTACCATTTACCCAAACATAGTAAATTGAAAACAGAAAATAGCAAATTAAAAGTAGCCGTCCTTATGGGTGGTATCGGTGAAGAACGTAACATCAGCATCCAGAGCGGGGACTGTGTTGCAAAAGCGCTAAAAAAAGCCGGCTTCAACATAGTTACCGCCGATATCAGCCCGGAAAATACCGGTATTCTGGAAGATGCAACCATCGACGCGTTCTTTATCGCGCTCCACGGCAAATTCGGCGAAGACGGCCAGCTCCAGCAGATTCTCGAAGACAAATCACTTCTCTACACAGGCAGCGGACCGACGGCAAGCAGGTTGGCGTTTGACAAGATAGCAAGCAAAAAGGCCTTTGTAAAAGCCGGCGTCGTAACACCAAAATCCATTACGTTCGACGACCAGACGAGACCGGAACAACTTGAGACAGAGCTATCACAGTTCAGCAACAAGTTTGTAGTCAAGCCCGTCAGGCAGGGAAGCACTATCGGTGTCACCATTGTCGACGACCCAAAGTCGGCATTAGCCGACGCCCGCCGGTGCCTGACCGACTTCGGCGATTGTATGATTGAAGAATACATTGCCGGTAGAGAAATAACCGTCGGCATTCTGGAAAACCGGGCGCTGCCCATTATCGAGATTAAAACTAAAACGGGCTTCTACGATTACGAAGCAAAATACATCGACGAACAGACAGAGTTTCTCTTCGATACGATTGACGACCAGGTACTGACCGACAAAATTTCAGCAGACGCCGTCACTTGTTTCGACGCCCTCGGCTGCCGGCACTTTGCACGGGCCGATTTTATCCTGACTAACGATGGGACCCCTTACATCCTGGAGGTCAACACCATCCCGGGCTTTACTACCCATTCATTGTTACCTATGGCAGCGGCAAAAACAGGACTTTCAATGAGCGAGTTGTGCACAAATATAATCGAGGCGGCGTATTCTTCCCTCGTAAAGCGCCAAGCCTGAAAACAGATACGATACGCTTCACAATATCCGAGATTATGGCAATCAGAAAAAAACGAGCAAAAAAAAGCGTGACTAAAAGAATATCCTTTAAGAGCCGCACCCCAAAAAGAAAGAGCAGGCGAAGGAAAAGCTTTCTTCCGGGTTTGACGCGGATTCTGAAAGTTTTCGCCGTAGGCTGCTTATCTGCCGCCGTAGGAATCGGCTTTGTATTTGTTATATGGGTCGGCTTCACATCTCTTGACGAATACGTTAAAAAAAATATACCCGTCTGGGAGAAAGCGTCTACACTTAAGCTGATGGATGCCCCCCCCTGGGTTAACGAATCGCTCAAAAAAAAGATTTACGCCGCCGCCGCGCCTCGGGGAGATTTCATACCCAACGAAGAAGCAGCCCGCCTGGTTCAGAAAAATCTTGCCCAGGCAGCAGCCTGGCTGGATGATGTAAAAGTACAAACAACTCACGATAGTATTCAGATCACAGGCCGATGGCGCAGGCCCCTTGCCCTGGTTAAATCAGGGTTAAGCAAGTTCTACGTGGACTCAGAGATGGTTGTGCTCGATTTTGTGCCGTTGCCGAACATCCCAATTGTACGGGTGGAAGGCCTGCCTCTGATAATAAGAACACCTCCGGCAGGCAGAGTTTGGCTTCGCGATGACCTCGCTGCGGCCGTAGCTGTGCTGGAGAGGCTCGATCGAAGGGATAAAGATATTGAAGCGTCCCAAAAACCCTTACTCAGCGAAATCGACAGCATCGATGTGAGCAATTTCGAGGGCCGGGAAAACAGCCAATTCCCACATATCGTCCTGTACACAAAGGACAACACTGAAATCATCTGGGGAGCTGAGGTAGGCAAATGGCAACGACATCTGGAATCTACCGATGAGCAGAAACTGGCCAAGCTTTACAGCTATTACAAGAAACACGGCTCCCTCTCAGGACCGGTAAAATATATCAACCTAAAGGACCCACAGAACAACATCCCCCTGCCGATTGACAAATACTAAGGGCTCTCATAACCATTCAACGCGCTCGCCAGGTCGGTATAGCGATAAGGGATTTTGAATTCTGTGCATACCGATTTGAATTTCTTCAGGGCCGACTCACTCAAACCGCTTTGAAAATCCTTATCATCCTTACAGGAAAAAATCCTGCAGCCGGCGAAACGATATGTATAAATCGTGCATTTACCGTCGACATTGTAGGGACATAGATTGCCCGGCATTGGCTTTATGTTTTCGGCGCCCAGCTTTGCAGCTAAGTACATCAACTCCGGCGGAGTAACAAACAGGCGATGGTCGAAAGCCTCGAAATCACAACATTTGCCGCAGGCATCACACCCCCCACCCAGGTCATTAGAAAGGTGGATTTGTTCATCCAACCAATCATAAATTTCAGCCACCTTATTCAGGAGCTGATTTTTTGCTCCGGTTCCTGCCACCATTTCTTCTCGCTCTTGATTTTCTCTATTTCTTCAAAGCTATAATGCCTTCCGCGATTGATGCCGCTGCATTTTTGAGCGGCTTGGTTCCAGGAACCGGGACTGGCCAAATTGCTCTCCCAAAAAGGCCAGCTCCTGCACTGGCTCGGACGAACAGGATAAACCACACATCTCTTTTGGCCGTTCACTTCCTGCAGGAACATACAATCCCTGGTGCTCGGGTGTTCAATAATCGTTGTCCGCAGACCGATGCGCTTCAGGAACTTGCGCCGCAGCTCGCCTGTCGTCATCTTCAAAAAATCGGCGATTATCTCCATTTCAGGCTTAGTGACCCAGATATACCCTTCGCCCGGCCCGGCGCAACACGCACCGCACTGGACGCACTCAAAATGCAGCCCACCGACATACCACGAAGTTTTCTTACTTTCCGCCACTATGACTTACCACTTGAGGACCGCGCCTGTGTCGGCGCTGGTTGCCATCGAGGCGTACTTTGCGAGGCAGCCCTTGGTTATTTTTGGTTTTGGCGGCTTCCACGCCTTTTTGCGCTCGGCCAATTCCTCATCAGATACCTTTACGTTTATCTTGTTGTTCGGGATGTCAATTTCTATTATGTCACCGTCTTTTAACAAACCGATGGGCCCGCCTACCGCCGCCTCCGGACTTATATGTCCGATGCAGGCCCCCCTCGTTCCGCCGCTGAATCTGCCATCCGTAATCAGGGCAACAGACTCACCTAATCCCGCACCCATAATGTAACTTGTCGGGCTTAGCATTTCCTGCATACCCGGCCCGCCCTTGGGGCCTTCATAGCGAATAACAACAACATCATTTTCTTTAACCTTGCCGGCCAAAATACCCTCGCAGGCATCCTCCTGGCTCTCGAAAATAACGGCCGGCCCGCTGTGAGTTAGCATCGCTTCTGTAACCCCGGCTGACTTGACCACGCTGCCCTTGGGCGCCAGATTGCCAGTAAGAATAACCAGGCCGCCCGTCACCGAATATGCATTATCGAGTGGACGGATGACCTCCTGATTTTTAATCTCGGCATCAGCTACATTCTCGCCCAGCGTCTTACCGGTCACCGTCAGACAGTCTGTGTTTAGCAGGTTCGGGGTCTTGCTGATTTCTTTCAGTATCGCGCTTATACCGCCTGCCGCATCAACGTCCTCTAAGTGAAATTTGCTCGATGGTGACACCTTACAGATATTGGGACATTTCGTACTTATTTCATTTATTCTTTCGAGGTCGTATTTGATACCGGCCTCACTGGCCACCGCCAACGTGTGAAGGACCGTATTTGTCGACCCGCCCATCGCCATATCAAGAGCAAGGGCATTATCAATTGACTTCTGGCTGATTATATCGAGCGGCTTGATATCTTTTTCAATCAGCGACATAATCTGCCTGCCCGCTGCCTTGTAAAGTTGTTCTCGCTTAGGATTAACGGCCAGGATTGTCCCATTACCCGGCAGTGCCATCCCAATCGCCTCGCACAGGCAGTTCATCGAGTTGGCCGTAAACATCCCCGAACAGCTTCCCTGCCCCGGACACCCCACGCGTTCAAGCTCTTTCAACTGTTCTTCGTCAATCTTATCGACGTTGAATTCGGCAACGCCTTCGAATACGCTGATAAGGTCGACTATCTTGCCATCCTTTGTCTTACCGGCCGCCATAGGCCCGCCCGACACAAAAATCGTCGGGATATTAAGCCGAACCGCCGCCATTAACATACCCGGTATGATTTTGTCGCAGTTCGGAATACAAACCAGGCCGTCAAAACAATGCGCCCTTGCCATCGTCTCAACCGAATCGGCGATAATCTCCCGCGATGCCAGGGAATATTTCATCCCCGTATGGCCCATGGCAATACCGTCGCAGACCGCGATGGTATTAAATTCAAAAGCCGTTCCACCCGCTTCCCGTACCGCCTCCTTGACAACCCGGCCTACTTTGTCCAGGTGGACATGGCCCGGCACTATCTCGCAGAAGCTGTTGGCAATGCCGATGAACGGCTTGTTAATATCGTCGTCTCCGAGCCCGCACGCATGGAGCAGCGCCCGGTGCGGTGCCCGCTGAAATCCTTTTTTAACCGTATCACTTTTCATAATTCGCCCTTTTTATAAATGGTTCACAAACTAATCTTAGAGTCCAAACCTGGCATTGTAGCCGATTACCCAGGATAAATAAACCACGATTTCCAATAAACAAATGTGTATCCCTGTTCGGTTGTGTTGATGAGACTCTTTTCGAACATTCTGCCCAGTCTGTCCGGAAAATTCGAACCTCTGGAGGAAATGGCAGTCGATGGCACGAATCGATTAGCCCGAATCCCTGCAAAAGCAGGGACCCAGACGTTTTCGCCGCTGCATGTCGTAGCTTGTGCCCGCGTATTCATGTATAGTGCGATTTTTCGCACCAATGAACTGCTTTCATTTTAATGGCCAGCCGGGTGGGCATAGCTGCAGCCAGAGGTCGGCGATAGTAGAGTAATCCTTGAAGTTTACATCGTTGCTGCTGTCAAAGTCAGCATTTAATCCGAGGCCGGTTTGCAGCCATAGGTCGCAGAACCTTCCCAAATCGTCAAAATCAACGACACAACTTGTGACCCAGGACGTTTGAACTTTATATGCAACAGGGTTTGTGGATGCCAAATGAATCCAGCCAATGTTTTGGCCCCAGGCCCAACCGGCGAAGTTACCATTGTGATCGATGGTGACGCCATAGTGATTTGGGTCGCCGGGGACTTTTGGATTGAAGTTAATCCAACCGACGTTTTCGCTCCAGGCATAACCTGATAGGAGTCCTGTTCCATCGTTTGTAACACCGCCGAAATTCGGGTCAAGATTTATCCAGCCGATGTTCGCGGCCCAGGCGCAGCCTGTAAGTGCCTTATCGGTAACGGTGACTCCCGGTCCCTGATTGGGCTCAAAGTTCAACCAGCCGACGTTTTCACCATACGCGTAATGCGAGCCATCGTTATAGGGGTCGATGTTCTCTGCCATCGCAACAGGTGTGAATAATGCAAGCAAGCATGTCAGAAGTATTGTATTTGTCTGCCTCACCAATACTTTCCTCGCTATTGAGCTATACCGCCGAACCGCTGACCGCTGGGCCGAGAAGCCACAGTACAGGTAAACTTGAGTTGCTTTCGGTTCTTATTTCGGGGTTTGGGTCATGAAATCAAAACCTGTGTTCACCTCAACTTCAGTGGGCGCCCCGTTAGAATCCAAAACTGTATACGTCCATTCAATCTTAGCGTAATTAAAGCTAATATCCTCCTGTGGTCTGTCTGAGCCTCCTGTGCTGGTGGGACTTGGTGAGCCACTGCCTGGGGCGGTCACAGAGGTGACAATTACATTTTCCATTTTGAACTGCATGTACTGTCCCCTCTCGCCGGTCGGCTCAACGAGATTAAGGGTCACATAGGGATAATGTTCGCCCTTGCAGCAGGCCAGGTATAGTAACGGCGATGACTTGTCCATCCACTTTGTTACAACAAAATCCTTGGCCTCGGCATCCGTAATAGTACCACCACCACCAGACGAGCTCGGACCAGAGACGCCCCAATTCCAGCTCAGGACGTCAATCCAATCCTTGTGCTTGTCATCGATACTCTCGCCGTCAACACCTTCGATTTTCAAATACATGTCGAAGGCCCGAACTTCCTGGTCGGGGGGTGAGGTGACAGCGCCGTAAATCTCCTCAAGTGTGTGCATCGTGGGTCCGGGTGGGGCATTTGGTTCAAGATTACCGCTACCGGCAGTGAAGGCTATTAATACCAGCGCAGTAGAAACCAAGACGGCTGTTATGATTTTTGCTTTAACTGCTTTCTCTTTCATGTCTAAACCTTCCGTGATAGAAATTCACGTCGGCAAGACGCGCAATTCACTACAGATGTAACGTCGAGGTGAAGCTCGTACACCTCTGCCTGCAAACATTGCTTATACAATTCTAATATAGTAATTATCGACACTTTCTTTAGGTAAGTCAAGAAAAAAACTCAAAGACAGGTTTTTACGAGGATTTTTGGCGGTATTCTCGGACTTTTTTCGTCCATATCAGATGCGGTGCGAGCGAGTTTTGCCGGAAATTGTGCTGATTTTGCCGGTTTTTGGCCTTGAATTGCCGTTTAGGGACCTTCCATAAAGAATTATTTGGATTTTTCCTGGTATGTTTTGAATTTTTTCAATCCAAGCTGCGGACGCAATTCACTGGTGCTTTTTTTTCGCTGGCCTTGCCTACTGTCAGTATATATTATGTGTTCTATGAAAACCGCGGGAAGGAATGACAAAAAGCCGGACGTCCTTGCTCTGCTGGTTCCGAGTGCCACTGTATTTGTATCGAGTTTTTGTATTATGGTTCTCGAAATCGTTGCTGCAAGGCTTATTGCAAGGCACCTCGGCTCATCTCTGTACACATGGACCGCGGTGATAGGCATAGTGCTGGCAGGAATCTCTTTTGGCAATTACCTTGGTGGCAGAATTGCAGACAGGTTCCAGGCTCGAAAGGCGTTAGGAATCCTCTTCTTAGCATCTTCCGGAACCTGTGTTCTTGTTGTACTCCTGAACAATCTTATTGGTGAGTGGGTTTTGTTATATCACCTGAGCTGGCCGGCGCGCGTGTTTACGCATGTTTTTTCGGTTTTCATCGTACCGTCTACAATGCTTGGGACAATAAGCCCGGTAGTGGCCAAGATGGCCCTTGACCGAGGACTTTCGACAGGCAGGACAGTGGGCAATATCTATGCCTGGGGCGCCGTTGGGAGTATTGCCGGTACGTTTGCAGCAGGGTACTATCTAATAGCTCTGATGGGAAGCATCATGATTGTCTGGATAGTCGGAGGTGTGCTGCTGCTGATGGGATTATTTTACTGTGTCCGGCTATGGCCTGTTTGCCTGTGGGCGGTTGTGTTTGTATCTATAATGGCGGTTGCAAATACTCCTGTTAATTGGTGCCGAGCGACCGGGGCTGCGCTGGCTCTGCGCGAAAAACCGAATCCTCAACTGATCTATGAAAAGGAAACAGCCTATAGCTATGTCACTGTCAGACGTCAGTCTACACAACCGGACAAGCGTGTCCTGATGCTCGATAAACTCGCACACAGCAAAATCGTTATGGATGACATCACCAACCTGCAATACTTTTACACGAGAATCTACGCCGCCGTAACAAGCGCTCTGAGTGCGGGCAAAGAAAAGCTTTCTATACTCGTGATTGGAGGTGGCGGATACGTTTACCCCAGATATGTAGAGAGGACATGGCCTGAAAGTCTGATAGAGGTCGTGGAAATTGACCCCGGCGTCACCGAGGCAGCAATCAAAGCTTTTGGTCTTGAGCCCCAAACCGGCATTAAAACCCTGACCATGGATGCACGAAACTACGTCGATGAGCTTTTGAAGTCAGGTGAGCGGGGAAGATATGATTTCATCTATGAAGATGCCGTCAACGATTTTTCAGTACCTTTCCAATTGATAACGGAGCAATTTAACAACAAGATTGCGAAGCTGCTTTCGGAAGATGGTGTCTATATGCTTACGCTTATTGATATTTATGACCATGGGCATTTTTTGGGGGCCGTTGTGAATACGCTCCGCCGAACATTTGCCGAGGTTTATGTATTAACGGAGAGGACCCAACCGACATCGGTCCGGAACACCTTTGTAGTCATTGCCGGTAAAAGAGAGCTCGACCTCAAGGGCCTGGGTGCTAAACACTCCGACTTCGGTAATATATGGTGCTTAGCTCCAGAGGAGGTGGAAGGTCTGACGCAGAAAGCATCAGGCATGGTCTTGACCGATGATTACGCACCTGTTGAGAACTTGCTGACATCTGTTGTCCGCCAGAGCGCAAAAGGATTCATGGCACACAGATACTTCCAACAAGCAGAACAATTCGCACAAAAGGGCCAGTTGGAGAAAAGTATTACTTGTTACAAAAAAGCTGCACAAGCAAAACGGGAGCTGGCAATAGACGCCTACGGTGAAATTGGCCTTTTGTACGCCCGGTATGCTGAGCACTCCAAGGCCGCAGAAGCCTTCAATAAAGCCATCGAGTATCACGAACAGACAGATCGCAGACGCAACATCGCGAGTATACACTTTAACCTTGGCTTGTCACTTCAGAACCTCGGTGAGAACGAAAACGCACAAAAGCATCTTCATAAGGCCGTTGAAGACTTTCGCACGGCTCTAAAGGTATATCCAAACTTGAGCGAATTGCACGCGAAGCTGGCCAATGCGCTCATCGGTATCAATGACATCGAAGGTGCAGTCAAGGCCTTTGGCAGAGCCATTGAACTCAGCCCGGATGCAGTAACACACTATACTAATCTTATCGATTTGCTTGAATCGAGAAAGCAGTACGATGAGGCAATTGATATATTAGATAAGCTCATCAAGCGTATGCAAAGTATCGGAAGCACAAAAGGTGTCGAAAAGTTGCGTGAGTATCGTGAACTTATGGAATTCAGAAAATGGAAGGCTTCTAAAACGGAACCCTAATTAGTATGTCTATTCGCTTATCGCAAATAGCTTGTCGCAAATCATAAAAGCAATTTGCAATTTGCGATGAGCGATTTGCCTCAAGTGCTGTGCCATCTGACAAACAACAGAATGGACAGAACGGAGTAGCACAACAAAGGCGTCTCGCAGGTTTTTTTTATCCGGCAATAACAAGTCGGCTTTACAAATGGGGCATTCTCAATGCCCCTATGGACGTAGGCAATAACCTGCGACAAAGCTGGCTTTACAAGCAGGTTTCGCCAAGAACACCAAGCTGGCAAATAGAAATTCTGTTTTTATTCGTGTCGATTCGTGGCTAATAAATTCTGTTATCCTGTCTAAAATCCTGCCCGAAGGGCCTCCTCTGGCGAGATATGATTCACAAAATACCAGAACAATCAAAATTTGGTTGTCTATGTCGATACAATAGGTATAATTACAGCTTAATTGGGCCGCCATTTTGAGATGTGCTTATATTGGGCAAAATGGGGCCGCCGGTAGATGTAAAATTGAATGTTTAGGGAGACTAAATAATGGTATCAAAAAAGATTGTCAGTTGGCTACTAATCCTGGTAATGTGTTCGCTGCTTATCAATGCAGGCTGCGCTCCACCCGCCGAAGATACGACCAAACTGCAGGTCCCGCCCGAAGAAAAGCCTAAGATAGTAGTAGAAGAGGAAAAGCCCAAGGTCGTGGTAGAAGAAGAAAAGCTGGCTATCGAGCTGGCACTGAAGTTCACTGCACAGGATTCAACAACTTATAAATGCACTCAGGAAGCGCGCCGGAGCATTCAATGGGAAGGGCCCTCGTTAAACGACGCCGCTTTCAAGGGCGGAATGACCAGCAGCAAAATCGAAATGACCTTCACCCAGCAAATACAAAGCACCGACGACAAAGGCAATGCCGTCGCTAAAATTACAATCAAAAGCTTCGGGTATCTCTCTGTAATCAGAGACAATCCGGTCATGGACTTCGACAGCACCAGAGAAAAAGACCAAAACAACACCCTCGCAAAACTAATCGGTCAAAGTTATACGATAGAAATTACACCTGCAGGCCTGGTTTCAAAGGTCATCGACGCAAATCAGCCGAAGGATGCGGTCAAAGGAACCACCTCAACCAACAAAATGGCTTTAGCGCTGTTCTCGCCGGATGCAATCAAGGAACGCCATTCAATCCCGGCGATGCCCGCTGCGGACAGAGCCAAATTACGAACAGGTGACAACTGGAACTCGATAAAGAGCTTTTCTTTCGGCTTGATGGGCTCCCGGTCATACGAAAGGGTTTATACATTAAAAGAAGTCAAAGACACGGGAAGCAGCCGGATTGCCGTCGTCCAGATGAAGGCCGTACCCACAACAGAAATGGCAGAGAAACTGCACAAGGAACAGACGATAGGTGACTTTTCAAAAATGTTTGAAAATACCGATACATATACCGGCCAGCTAAACCTGGATCTGACCGCCGGCAAAGTGGAAAATTGTCTTGAAACACTACATTCGGAATGGATCGCTATTGAACCCGCGGTCGGCCAAGAAGAGGAAAAAGAGCCCGCTGTATTGACAATGACCGCCACTCGTATCTACAGCCTCGAAAAAATCGACTAAACACTGTTTATGGTTCTGTGTTCGTAGCTCGTTGTCTATCAACTTGTTACTACCGACCATGAACTCATTGTAAAGGAGTAAAATTGAGAACCACGCTGACCATTTTCATCGCAGTCGTCCTTGCTGTTCTTGCAGGATGTGAAAACGCCGACAAGCAAAAAGAGCCGATAGGCATTAAACCGGAGCCGTTAAAAGAGGGTGCGGAACTGTTAACCGTAGATTTCAAAGAGGGCCAAAGCCTGCGATACGAGTTTGTTTCCAAAAGAGATATTATTATGGACTGGGAACCGAAAAAAAGCAGGACAGGGACGGGCAAGGGTACTGTCGACAAATCCAACGAGTCAATGGAAATGGTCGTCACCTACACGCCGATTGAAGTAAATCCCTATGGGCTTACAACAATCAAGGCAACCATCGAATCCGTAAAAGCCATTCGCAGTAAACGAGCCGGCGGACGAGTTACACCAAGAGACGCCGTAGAGAACCTGAAAGGCAAAACCTTCACCCTGAAAGTCAATGCTCAGGGAAAGATAGAAGATTATTCCCAGCTGGATGAATTAATCCGACAAATCGGCGAAAAGGCGTTCCGCAAAGGCAGCAGGTTAGGACGAATCAAAGAGCCGGACATGATAGCGGACTTTATCTCAAGCCAATGGTTTCTCTGGGATGCCGTCTCAAGTATAGAAAAACCTGCCGAAGGTGTATCCGTAGGGCAGAGCTGGAGCTCCAGGCTCTCGGTGCCTACCCCGATGGTGATGCGAAAGGCAAGGGATGTCACTTACAAATTTGATAGAATCTGGGACAATGTAAAAGGCCGGCTCGCCGTCATAAGCAGCACCTATTCGCTGGCCGATTCCGTGCCGTCCGGCTGGCCGGTGCCGTATACCGGCAGATTCCGAATGAGCGGTACTTTCGGTTTCTTCAGAGGCTACAATATTCTGAGTTTGGCAGGCCGGGGCGATGAGCTGTTCAACATCGATAAGGGACAAACAGAGAGATACAGCCAGCAGTACGAGATGCGGTTGGATGCCGTTCTGCCGGGGCCTCTGGGG
>Ga0315547_1002395_pt1 | contig 13273 bp, 7 predicted proteins | sample SalMarSW160240MG_2_FD_202542 | JGI IMG/M metagenome (GOLD analysis project Ga0315547, IMG submission 202542) | Salt marsh sediment microbial communities from the Plum Island Ecosystem LTER, Massachusetts, United States - Salt Marsh Sediment SW1601-240 ... | reverse complement strand
AGAATTGTTCTATCCCGATCGATAGCGTGGTGAGAAGAGCGGATAAACTGTATAAAGTGGTGAATGCTAACGAAGTGAAACAGCAATAACATCAGCGATAATACCGGCGAATTTCATCCAGGTATTTAAAGATGCCCTCCTCAATTTTGAATTAAAGATGTAGTGTAGGATCGGTTCGGAAGGAAGATTTTCTCCGTGATATCCGGGAAAGGGTTTGGAAGCTTCCAGGACAAAGGTATTATCCAGGATGTTGGATTCAAGTGTATGTGGTTGTTCAACCTTTGTTATTGAACCGAACGTTTCGATGATAACCTTTTCTGCCATAATGAACGGATGAGTAAGAGCTACAAATGTGTAGGAATTTGGTTAAAATCCAAACCCCATTGTGTGTTGAGGAGGGAACGCTATTGACAGGAGAAGGAGTCTTACTCAGATCAGGTGATGCCTCTCTGCAAAGGCCAGGATACGGTTGGCATTTTCGTCGGGATTATCCCCGTGGAGATGAATCGTATGGACCGTTTGTACATCCCTTCGGTTCAACCCGTAGTCATAGGTTTTATCGTAGTAGGAAAGGCTAAGTTCAATGGCTTTGGTAAATTGTAACCGGTCAATGGCATCGAATGCGATACGTGCATTTTCTTCACCCAACCGTTTCCTGATTCGTGCAACAGCATCTTTTAACTGGTCGGGTGGAAAGGTGGCATATTCTCTTTCCAGTCGTTTAACACGCAAATCAAAATCCATGTCAATTTTGATCACGGGACTTCTTTTCATCTGATAAAACAGTTCATCCGGGATAAACACGGATCCGATGGCTTTGCTTTCATCTTCCAGCCAGACTGGAAACGTGGGATCCATGGTCTGCCAGTGGGTAAAGAGGTTGTTCTCGAATTGCTCACCGGTGGGTTGGGTTTCCTGGCCAATGCCCCCGAAAGCAGAGCCTTTATGATGTGCAATACTTTCCAGATCAATGGTTTGTTGGTCAAGGGAGTGAAGCCGGTTCAGGATTTCGGTTTTTCCGGATCCTGTAAAACCTCCAAGGATGATCAGTTTCATGGATTTTGCGAACGACTGCCTGAGATGCCGTCTGTAAGAGCGGTAACCCCCTTCAAGGATTTCGCATTGGATGCCGGAAGCACGAAAGAGCAATGCCATATTTTCGCTGCGCATGCCACCCCGCCAGCAATGCAGAAGCAGCGAAGATCCCTGTGCAATCTCAAGGGCTTGTTCAACCATCCCAACCATCCTGGGTCGGACAAATTTCAGTCCCAGTAAAATAGCGCTATCACGGTTTCTCTTTCTGTATTCTATACCAATAGCCGCTCTCTCTTCGTCATTGAACAGGGGGATGTTGAACGCTTCCGGAATGTGTCCTTTTGCATATTCGGAAGGGGATCGTACGTCTACGGCAGGGAACCGGTTCATCCTGTCGAGAAAATCACCGATGGATAGTCTATGCGTCATACAAGTAGGATGGTCGCAGGAGTACGAAGCCTCCAATCAAACGGGAATAATCAATACTAAGAACAATCAATACCGGGAATCATGGGCAGTCATTATCCATCGAGGAAATTATCCAAGTTTAGTTTGCCGGTTCGGAGAACCACTTGATCAGCACTCTTTTGATTTCGTCAACGCGAATGGGTTTGGGAATGTAATCATCCATACCGGCTTTAATCACTTTTTCTCTCGATTCAATATTTGTATCCGCAGTAACAGCAACGATTGGCATATCATACCCCATTTCCCGAACACTTTTTGTTGCATCAAAACCATCTTTTTCCGGCATCATGATATCCATGAAAATGATATTAAAGGGTTGTTTTTTCACCTTTTCCACCACATCGTTGCCGTTAACTGCGATGGAAATTTCAAAGCCAAGGTTTTTGAAAATGCTTTTCGCCACCTTCTGGTTGATGAGGTTATCCTCCGCAACGAGAATTTGCAGTCCTTCCCGAATGGCAACCAGACTCGGAATTTCTTCCTCTTCAATCTTTATGTGTATGAAATTATCCTGTATGATGTCAAATATTTCAGATGACTGGAAGGGCTGGATCAGGTAATAATCCACGCCTAATTTTTTACTTCGTGCAAAATTTCCTTTTTTATCGTTTGAGCTCAGAATGATCAGTAAAAATTCATTCGTGAGTTTATTTTGGTGCAACGTTTGCGCAACCTGGAAGCCATCAAAGGTTGCGTTATCATTGATGATGATCATTTTATAGCTTTCCGATTTATTGGTTGCATTGGATTTGATAACATCAATGGTTCTGTCCTGGTAATTGGTAACGTAGGTGGATATCCCGAAGTTCTGCAGTGTTTCCAGGAGGATGTCTTCTTTATGGGTTTTTTCGTTAATGATCAGCGTTTTAATCTGGTGATATTTTGTTATCTCATCCACGCCAATCTCTTTCCTTATTTTTTCATTTGAAAATACTTCAATGGTAAAACTGAAACGGGATCCGGGAAATTCAGGATTTGCGGATATTCGTGATGGTGATTCAGCCCATATTTTACCCCCCATTAAATTCACAAGCTGTTTGGAAATGGCTATTCCCAGACCGGTCCCGCCATATTTTCTGGTTGTGGATCCGTCAGCTTGAGTAAAGGAATCGAACATAGTACCAAGATGCTCTTTTGGGATACCGATGCCTGTATCTTCAATATCAAATTGCAATGTAATGTTTCCGCAATACTCCTCAACGCGTGTAGCCCGCAGGTTCACTTTTCCTTCTTTTGAAAATTTGATGGCATTATCGAGCAGGTTCGAAAGAACCTGGCGCAACCGGAATGGATCACCGATGATATTGTCCGGAACATCCGGTTCAATATCCATGGTTAACTCGAGTCCTTTATCCTCTGCTTTTGCCGTAAATAGCTGAAGGGCAAAGGAAATTTCATGTCCAAGCCGGAACGGGATCTCTTCCAGCATCATTTTTCCTGCTTCGATTTTTGAGAAGTCGAGGATGTCATTAATGATGGAAAGCAGAAGATCTGCGGATTTTCGGATAATGCTTATAAATTCCTGCTGTTCTTTATTTGGTTTATGTTGCGAAAATGCATCCGCCATTCCAATAATGCCATTGAGCGGAGTACGGATCTCATGGCTCATTTTCGCCAGGAAATCCGATTTGGCTTCATTTGCCAGTGCTTCCTGTTTTCTGGCTTTTTCTAACGGAGTGACATCGATAAACGCTTCAAGAAGAACCTCCTCACCCTGCAGAACAATGGGAATATCCCGTTTGTAAATGACAATTTCATCTCCATTCTTCTCATAGGTTATGAATTGATTTGCATCAAAAGGAAATCCAAATTTATTCAGATGTAGTAAATTTTTCCCGATAAGGAACCGGTCTGAAATATCTTTACCAACCAGCTCTTTCTCTCCTTCAAGAGAAAGCATTTCAAGAGCCGTTTTGTTGGCTTTCTGTATCTTTTTATCCTTATCTACTACCAGGACACCAATGGGTAATGATTCAAGGATCTGTTTTAACACCAGTTCGGATTCTTTCAGTATTTGCTGTTCGTTTCTATTTTTGAAGATAAAGAATAGTAGAATTAAAATGATCAGTGAGATAAACAGCAGGGTTACGATCACAATGATGATGGCATTTTTTGTCACGGCTTTTGCAATAAAATCGGTTTTAAGCGAAAAGACAATACCAAATTCCATACCCAGGATCGTGGTGGGATAGAATGCAGAAATGATCTCCTGCTCCTCTCCATCCAGGATAATCGCATGCTTGATCGTTCCCTGAAATCCTTCGAAAAGATCGTCCGTGATTTTGTAAAGATGCGTGACATTTAACTCATCTTTTGTGAGATTATTCGACAGGATCCTGGCTTCTTCACCGAGTTCAATCAACCATTGCCACTGGGTGGATCCGAGATGCGATTTTTCAAACACCCAATTGATGTAATTGATGTAATTGATACTCACTTCGATGTTTCCGACAACCCTGTTATCCTTGAAAACCGGCAGGTAGTATAAGGTGTTATTATCAACGGTTTCTATTCTTTTCCGGGGTTGCAGTTCCCTTTGATTATGTGATTGATAACTGTCGTGGATGAATTGATTGTTCTTGTCTTTAACAATACTGAAAACGTTCTTACGGTTGTCATAAATCTGGATCTGGTTAACAAGTTGTTCGTACTTGGAATAGAAAATCTCAAACTGGCTGATCGTTTTGGTCTGGAGCTCCTTGTTGTCAAATATTCTTACCAGATTGTTGGAGAAGAGAATCTTGTTGGCATCGCTTTGGAATTCCTGCTCTGTCTGCTCGATTTCATAGCCACAGATCTGAGTTTGTTTCAGCAGAAAGTCTTTCTGAAAGTCAATTTGTTGATCATAGATATCAAAGTAATAGTAGATATTGACCGCCAGGGTAATAACAATCAGCGCAGCTACGGAGAAATATATTTTTTTCATTGAAAAACGTACACACTTAGGTTTTTAAAAATATAAATTACCGGACAACTAACGATGGGAAACTTGATTTTTTTTTTATTTTTCTCGTTATCGTCTGTATTTCTTATCCTGATTTTCCAGCAGACTGCGGTAACTTTTATACCGGGAGGGGCTTATTTTACCAGATTTCAAGGCTTCTATAACAGCACAATTGGGTTCATTTATGTGCAGGCAGTTGTAATATTTACATCCTTTGGAAAAGCGGAATATTTCGGGGAAGAAGTGATAGATCTCTTCCCGCTCCATGTCAATCACCCCGAACCCCTTTATTCCCGGGGTGTCGATAACATAACCCCCAAATACCAGCGGATGCATTTCTGTGTACGTAGTGGTATGTTTCCCTGTTTTGTGATAACTGGAAACGCCTTCCGTTTTGATTTGCAATTCAGGGTCGACCGCATTGATGAGCGATGATTTGCCAACTCCCGATTTACCTGAAATGACATTGACGTTATCCTTCAACAGGGTGCGGAATGCTTCGATATTTTGTCCCTTCACGACCGATGTTTCAAGACAGGGATAACCAATCTGCTCATACATTTGTTTCAATTGATCAACCTGCTTTTGCAGATCTTCATTATAGAGGTCCATTTTATTAATGATCAGGTGAACCGGTATCCGGTATGCTTCGGCGGAGGCAAGAAAGCGGTCAATGAATTCGAAGGGCGTTTCGGGAGATGCCAGGGTAATGACCAGGAGCGCCTGATCAATATTTGCAGCAATGATTTGATATTGACGGGAAAGGTTTGAAGCCCTTCGTATGATATAATTTTTACGGGGCAGGATCTCTTGTATCACACCCTGCTTTCCTGCTGGTTCAGGATCAATCGTTACGTGGTCACCCACAGCAACGGGATTTGTCATACGGGCACCCTGTAACCGGAATGTCCCTTTTATCTTACATTCCAGCAGAGTTCCATCCTCTTTCTTTACGGTGTGCCAGCTTCCCGTTGATTTTATGACCAGTCCTTTTTCCAACGATCACGGATTTGCACAAAAATACATTGAACCACACTGAAATACAAACATGATATCGGGTTTGTTAAGAAATGGTGTTTGCGGTTTTTACCGGAGCAATTGCTTCAACAGGTTTTCATTTCGGTTTGTATAGGGAGGGTACCGGATTGGGAAATCAAACCGATTCGTTTTCTTCAGAATGGATTTGTAGTTGGTGAATGTCTCGAAGCTCTTTTTCCCGTGATATTTGCCCATTCCACTTTCTCCGACTCCGCCAAAAGGAAGGTGGGAATTGATGAAATGAATCACCGTATCATTCAGGGTAGCTGTCCCAAAAGAGACCTCGTTCAATAACCGTTTTTGCAGTGCCCGGTTATTGGTGAAGAGGTAAAACGCCAGGGGATTTGGGTGCCGTTTTATGATTTCAATTGCCTCTTCAATGCGGGTGTATGTCAGTACCGGTAGCACGGGACCGAACACCTCACTCTCCATGATGGGATCATCGGGATGAAGGTCATCAATCACAGTTGGAGCGATGTATTTTTCATCCGGGTTTATTGTCCCGCCCGTTACAATCCTTCCTGCTGATATGAGGTTTTGTAACCGTTCGGTGTTCGCCCGGTTCACCACCCTGGGGTAGTCAGGGCTGAGTTGGGGATTTTCGCCGTAGAAATCCCGGATAAAATGGATCAGCTTTTCGAGGAATGCATCTTTAATCTCCTGGTGGATGAGCAAATAATCGGGAGCAACACAGGATTGTCCGGCATTAAAAAACTTACCCCATGTAATTCGTTTGGCAGATAGCGAAATCGGCGCATCGTTGTGTACGATACAGGGATTTTTCCCACCCAGTTCCAGTGTAACTGGTGTCAGGTTTCCGGCAGCCTTTTCCAGGATGATCCTTCCAACCCGGGAGCTGCCGGTAAAAAAGATATAATCGTATTTTTCTTCCAGGAGTGCATGATTCATTTCATGACCGCCTTTAAAAAACGCTATGTATTGAGGATCGAAGTGGTAAATCATCTCTCCCATCACTGAAGCAGTATGCGGGGTATGCTGGGAGGGTTTAAGCACCACACAATTGCCGGCAGAGAGTGCTCCGATCAGGGGAGTAAATGCCAGCTGGAAAGGGAAATTCCAGGGAGAAAATATCAATACCCTGCCATACGGTTCCGGGTAAATAAAACTTGTTGAATAGAAATGCAGCAGGGGTGTTCTGACCCGTCTGGGTTTTGACCACTTTTTTATTTTCCGGATGTGCAGGTTCAGCTCCTGGAGTACGAAACCAACCTCTCCGGCATATGCCTCAAATGCCGGTTTGTGCAGGTCTGCCCACAAGGCATCATACAATCGGTTTTGATGAGAAAGGATAAGCTGTTTCATCTTCTTCAGGTTATCCAGCCTGAAGCCCACCGCTTTGGTCTTGTGGGTATTAAAAAACTCTTCCTGGATTTTATTGATACGGCTGATCTCTTTTTTCATCGGTCGTGTTTTTTGCAAGGGTTACCTCTTCTTCAATCGGGCGAATGGAATTGCCTGGTTTTTCCGGAATCCGGGCCATCGCGTATTCAGCCAGTGCCGTGATGGTATAGCTGGGATTCACTCCCAGATTACCCTGGATGACTGATCCGTCAATAATCAGCATGTTGGGGTATCCATGCACCTCAAACCGTTCATTAACAACACCCGATTGTTTGTCCCGCCCCATCGGGCAACCACCGAGAATATGAGCAGTTGTCGGCCGGTTCAGGAAAACTTCGAGTGTTATATTCTGAGCAATACCTCCCGCTTTTTCAGCATATTTCTCCATGACCTGCTGGCCAATATCGATGTAGGCAGGGACCTTCTTCTCCCCGGTATTCCGGATTGCCATTCTTTTTTTGAACAGGCCCCTCTTCCACTCCACTTTCATGCAGTTGTCGATGGTTTGCATCACAAGAAAAATAACAAGGTTGGTCGACCAGTTGAAATTAAAAACGGTTTTTAAGAAGTGCACAGGATGGGACAGGGTTTTATACAGCAGCATTAATCCACGGATTAACGAGTTTCTGGCTCCGGGAACAGAGAGGGCAAAAAACCATTTCATGGCATTGGAACCATCTGGATACTTGACGATTTCAATGTGTGTGTCCCGGTCCGGATTAATGATGGAAGAGATGGGAATACCATTGTTCAGTTTTTCCCGGGCGCCTGAAACAGCGCACAACGTTTGTGAATTGGTCCTTAGCTCGTCTCCCAACCGTTCCGATAACAGGGGAAGGGTTTTGTATTTATGTTTCTGCTTCAGGAGCAGGTTCAGTGTGCCCAGTGATCCGCCGGAAACGATAATACCCCTGGATGTGAATACACTTCGGTTTTTCCTGAATGATTTCGTTACGGAACGTGTATGGATCTCATACTGGGTGTTCCGGTAAAGAATTTTCTCTACCTGTGTTTCCGGCAGGATCCTGACTCCCAGTTTCTCTGCGAAATAGAGGTAATTCTTATCCAGGCTGTTCTTGGCATTCTCGCGGCAACCCACCATACAACCGGCACACTCCGTGCACCCCTTCCGCTTCGGTCCGAGTCCATGGAAATAGGGATCTTTCTCCTGTTCGGTGTCCCCAAAATAGACTCCAACATCAACCCGCTCAAAGGTCTCTTCGCACGCGAAATCTTTTGCCACTTCTAACAGGAGCTGATCTTCAGCATTGAGTTTATCGTAATGCGTTCTGCCGAGCATGACCCCGGCTTTATGGTAAAACGGTTCAAGGACCGTTTTCCAGTCGTTAAAGGCATTCCATGACGGGTTGTTGAAAAATTCATCCGGGGGGATCACCAGGGTATTTGCATAGACCAGGCTCCCACCACCTACCCCGATGCCGGTAAGGATGCTTGCTTCCCTGTAAAAGGAGAGTTTCTGAATGCCGAACAGGCGCAATCCCGGAACCCATAAATACTTTCGAAGGTTCCAGTTGGTTTTGGGGAAATCCCCTGAACCATAGCGCTTCCCCTGTTCAATGACCAGGACAGAATAGCCCTTTTCTGCGAGACGCAGTGCAGTAACACTGCCTCCAAAACCGGATCCGATAACAATATAGTCGCAGGCTTGATCCATTCACCGGGTGATAAGGAATGGAATAAAAATAGGAAATATTTGGTTTAATTTAATTAACCATTAAATGTACCCCGGATTGGGGTAGAACGATGAACCGGAACGAAGTGGAGCTCACCGAAGGTAATAACCAGCGGTGACAACCGGTGGTGTTTTGTAACGGATGATTTATAACCCCAAAGGGGTTGAATAGTAATCCTAAACACGTTATTATTCAACCCCATCCGGGGTTGGATTGTATTCTCATCTCAATACCCGGCACTACGCCCCGAAAAAATCGCCGGGGCTTGTACCGGGCTATTCATAATTGAATCCCGCTGGGATTCTTGCTAATACACCTCTGAACTACGTTAAATAGAATAATTAAGTTATATCAATATAACGAGAAAGAATGATTTATAAGGAAATAAAATATTTATTACAAAAATACTGAAGGAATACAGGGCAGGTAGGAAGACACCTTCAAATAAACAGCAAGTTAAACCAGGATAGTGTTTATCCAACTAGGGTAAAAGTAGTACCAATTAACTTGTCAACTTATCCCGTAAGTGGCATAGCCATGCCTATGGCAGATGTCCTTGGCATAACTTATCAACTTATAACTTTTAACCTATAACATTTAACTTACTCATACCGTATTGCATCCACCGGGTTGGCATTCGCAGCTCGGATGGACAGCAAGCTAACGGTGATCATTGCAATGATGACTGAAACCAGGGTTGCCAGGATAAACGGGATCAGGGTAAACCAGACAAAAGGAGATATGGAAAAATCGATCCGGTAGGCAAAATCCTGCAACCAGTGTACCATTGCAAGATAGGATATTGGCCATGCAATGATGTTCGCGATGATTACCAGGAGTAAGAAATCTTTATTGAGCATCCAGGTAATAATCCCACTGGTGGCTCCCATCACTTTCCGAATTCCAATTTCCCTTGTTCGCTGCTGGGTGCTAAATGAAGTAAGACCGAGCAACCCAAGGCATGAAATGAAAATGGTCAACAGGGCAAAGATGGTGAACAGGTAGCTCAGTTTCTGTTCTGAGGAATACATTTCGTCGAGTTTCTCGGTGAAGAAGAAATAATTGAACGGTAGAGTATTTCCCAGTTCAATGCGTTTTTCCTTGATGTATTCTATTGTTTCTGCTGTGTTGTCTTCAGTGATACGCACATAGAAATTCAGATTAGGATTTTCGCTCACCATAAAGATAAACGGCTCGATGGTATTATGAATGGAGGAGAAATGGAAATCCTTAACCACACCGATAACCACCCCGTCGTTGTGGGCTGTTCCGTCGGCCGGATTTATGCCGAACCGTACCCGTTTTCCCAGGGCTTCATCACCCCAGCCGAGGGCTTTTGTACCGGTCTCGTTGATGACGAATGCCTGGGTCAGATCTGTTGTTCTCTCCTCTTCAAAATAGCGTCCTTCCAGTAACTCGATCCCCATGACATCGAGGAAGTCATGATCGACAATGGAAAAATTGAGAGCCAGCTCAACCATACCTTCCCCTTGTTCTACCTGGAAGACCACCTTGGTTGCCATTCTCGGAGGAATTAAAATAGCAGAAGAAACCCCTTGAATGTGCGGATTTTTTAACAACTCCTCTTTGAAAGTCCTCAACTGGTTGTGGATGAAGGTTGTATCGCGGTTGGGAATCAACAACAGGTTTTCTTTATTCATACCCAGGTCTTTATTCCGGATAAAGCGCTGCTGGCTGGAAACGACAATGGTACCAATGATCAACGCCACGGATAATATGAACTGGAAAACAACCAGGATCTTTCGCAGCAATCCTTTTCCCTCACCGGGCAGGGTTCCTTTCAGAACCTTTACCGGTAAAAAGGAGGAGAGGTAAAATGAGGGATAGCTACCAGAAACGATACCCACAAAAAGAGTAATCAGCAATACTGAAAAAATGGTGAATGGTTTAAACAGGTCGGATACCATAATATCTTTCCCTGCCAGTGTATTGAAATAGGGAAGGATCAATATGGTAAAGATAAGTGATAGGATCAGTGCAATGATGGATAAAACAACCGATTCACTCAGGAACTGGCGGATCAGGAATACACGCTGTGCGCCGATAACCTTGCGTAATCCTACTTCCTTTGCGCGGTTTGTGGAACGGGCAGTGGCCATGTTCATGTAATTAACACAGGCAATGATCAGCATGAAAACACCGACAAGGGAGAAGATGATGATGTAATTGAAGTTTCCCACGGAAAGATCAAATTCAAGGGTGGATCCGAAATGCACCTGGTCCAGCCGGGTTGACATCAGGTTAAAACTGGCATTGATCTGGTTCCCGAGAGAAGCCATATATTTTTCGTAAAAATCAGGAAATTTTTCATGGAGCCCATCCATGGTGGCATTCTCATGTAACAAAACATAGGCAAATACTGAAACGTTCCAGAAGGAACCGGCACTACGGTCATTGAAACGCTCCGTACCATAAAGCTCCACAACGGTTGCCATCGACAGGAGGCAGTCAAAGGTAAGGTGGGAATTGGACGGGACATTTTTAATCACACCCGTAACCCGGAAGTCTCCAAAGTTGCTTGAGGTCAGTACTTCGCCGATTGGATTTGCATCTCCGAAATAACGCTTTGAAAAGCTGTCAGTGATCACGATGGTATTTGGCTCATCCAGGGCATGGTCAGGAGATCCGAATATAAACTTGTGAGTGAATACGTCAAAGACCGTTGAATCGGTGAAATAGATGTTGTCTTCGTAAAACTTTTTATCCCCGTAGCTGAACAGGATATCCTCCAACCCAAATCCGGCAAAGCGTGCATACTTCTCTATTTCCGGGTATTCATCCATCAGGGTCGGTGCCATGGGCATGGGGACAAGGGCAGCCAGCGTGTTTTTCCCGGAGATGGTGAAATCGGATTCCAGGCGGTAGATCCGTTCGTAGTTCACATGGTGTTTGTCGAACGTCAGTTCTTTCTGAACATAGAGAAAGATCAGGATCGCACTGATCATGCCGATCGCAAGGCCGGCAATGTTGATGGCAGAATAGAATTTGTTGCGGGCTATATTTCTATAGGCGCTGATGATGTAATTTTTAAGCATCGATTTCGGTATTGGTTTGATTGAATCGAAAAAAATATCAACGATTGTACCATAATTTTTAATATATTATTATTCAAAGAGATATAGTGAACCCAGGGTTTTTTGGTTTCGCTGTTTTCGTTCGGAAATGGAACAGGGGTGTGCGGTTTTGGACGGGGTAAGATTTAGAGAATAGATAGTTACAGAGTCATACGATGACTCAACATATTTTCAATGGTTTGTTCATCGGACTTCTTCATTTGAAGATTAGGTAAGCAACGTGCTAACCATTACCACACAGTAGGGGGTGTATCAAAAATCAAATTTTTAGTCATCCTGTCCATAGGACTCCGGAGAATTTGATTCAGGATCTTATAATCCTGATTATTAACGCATTGAGATTCTGAAATACCCGCCTGCCGGCAGGCAGGAATTCAGAATGACGATCTTGCGGACTTTTGATACACCCCCAAACGAACCAGCCCGCCAGACCGATGTTCTATCGGGCCGGGAGGTTCGTTCTACTTGTTAAAATGATTCCTATGAACCTATCAACTTATCCCGTAGGGATGCCTACGGCATAACTTATCAACTTATCCCGTAGGTGGCATAGCCATGCCCATGGCAGATGCCCACGGCATAACAATTAACATGAAAATTTCTAATTTTCATCCACCGGCAGGTTCATCTTCTTCAGGAGCTCAATATACCGGGGCTCATTTTTAAGCTCAGGGTACAAATGGCCGTACACTCTAATATAGGGTTCATTTTGATCGTGTATTTCATATCCCTGTTCGAAATAGTCCAGTGCTTTTTTGATATCTGGAATTCTTAAGAACATTGGTGCTAAAAATGCAGGAGGTAAAAATGCCCCCTCTTGAAGTGATTTCTCAACATCGGATAGCAAAAGTTTCAATGCAGAAGAATAACAGTTATTTTGATATTCTTCCATAATTTTTTCTAACGGTCTGATATGAACATAATTAGTAAATATGGTCCATAAAGTTTCTATAGCTTTTAAATAACTCCCATTAAAATAATAAGCCTCTTCTGACTGAATAAAAGCAAAGGGATGGCTTGGATCAATCTCAAGTGCTTTCTCACACTTGTCAACAGCTTCCTGAGTGCAGCCTGTGGGGATATCACCAATTGCAGCAAGGGCCAGCACCAAAGGATCGAAGGGATCTAAAGTTACAGCTTTCTCTGCCTGGAAGTGCGCTTCATCAAACCTGCCCAGTATAGCTAAGAGATGAGCATAATAAATCCTTGATTTTACATCGTTTGGATTTAAGTCAAGTGCCTTTTTGAATTCTTTTTCTGCATTATCCCAGTCCCATTCAACCCATGCAGCAGATACGGCATTTGTATAATGTGATCCGGGATAATCAGGATCCAGCTCTAAGGCTTTACTTCGATTCTTAAAGATTATAGGCATGCCCTCACCTGGCAACATTCCCCCCATTTGCACTAATCCCTGGACAGTCTGGGCAATACCGGCGTAGGGTGGAGCCCAGTCTGGTTCTTTTTCAATAGCCGTTTCAAAGTAATTCATAGCCATTTGAAGATCTTCAATTCCAAGCCTGTCCCAGTACTGGAGCCCCTTCAGATATGCATCATATGCTTCCTTGTCAATTGACCTGGAACCGGTGAGTAAATTCTCTTCTTCAGGTGTCAGTGAAACTTTCACCTCTTCAGCG
>Ga0315547_1002389_pt1 | contig 13285 bp, 15 predicted proteins | sample SalMarSW160240MG_2_FD_202542 | JGI IMG/M metagenome (GOLD analysis project Ga0315547, IMG submission 202542) | Salt marsh sediment microbial communities from the Plum Island Ecosystem LTER, Massachusetts, United States - Salt Marsh Sediment SW1601-240 ... | reverse complement strand
GGAATTACCCTTGGTCCAGGTGAAGAAGTAATGTAGCTGGTAGAGGGCTGTCCGGTGGCTTCCCTCGCTCAGCCTGTTGAGGTATCGCTTCACGCTGTCGTACTCTCGGAGGTAGTCTGTGACTCCCATCTTTCATCTAAGTGTATGGCTGTACTACCTCTTATTTAACATCTATGCATAATCTTATCAGGATATAGTGGTGTGAAACCGTAAGGTGTTACCCACCACCAGATGAGGCACGCCCAACGAAACACCATCTCGTTCTGAGCGCGGTCTTTAAGACCTCCTTGGAGGCGCTCCAACATAGTCGTGTCGACTCTCCGCCGGCGGCGCCCATCATGATGAGTATGATGATCATCGTCCACCACGGCGCCGTGGCAATCATTACACAGACGTAATTTTGATGGCGGCCACCGTCGCCGCCGCTAAAATTACACAGGGGTAATGTTTATCTATGTACATACAAAACATTACATAGGTGTAATGATGTCAGAAAAAAAAGGGTTGAGTAAGGAAGCCTTCATCTTTGAAACCGTGCTAAAACTCATACACTCGAAGAACCTTGAGGTTGAGCATGGTTTCAAGAGCTGGGCAACAAAGACACGCGGCATAGGCTGGGACAAAGACGATCCAAAGCTATTCAAAATCACCGCAAAGACAAAGTGGCAGGCCCTGAAAACCCTCGAAAAGGAAGGTTACATAAAACGGGTTGGACATGACTTATATCTTACAGATGAAGTTTGGGATAGAATAAAAACCCTAATAATCAAGTTTCATGTTGTGCGAAAAACCACGGAGTAGGCAATAGGTTCGGTGTACACCGAATAGAAACACCACCCAGCTAAACCTCGTCAGACGAGACTTTACACAAAGAACGCAAGTGTCAACCGTTGGCTTTTGAATGTCTATGACGTAGACGTCAGCGGCGGTCGTGGCGACCACCAGGTTGTCGCTCAGCGACGTTGGACTCCAACGCGCCTGAGGCGCATATGAGGGACTCCCTCACCTCTTTTGTTTCTCTCTTTTACTCTATGCAGCTTAATTCCATCCCTACCGTCGTGCTGAACGACGTTTGGGTTGGCTTCCCTGAACTCACTTGCCTGTTCGACGGTTCTTGTTTTTAGGAGAACAATTACTCTACCCTTGTAAATTTACAAGGGTATGAAATCACATCTCTTGAGGATACGTTGTCCATCTGGTGGACAACTGGATTTTCTTCCTTGAACAGGTTTGCTTCTAATATATCACTAATTCTTTGTCGTGTTAAACCAACCGCTTTCCCTAGTTGTTCTTGTGTTGGGTATTGTTTTGTTTTCCTCAACCATTTTCTACCGGATTAACGGAGGCGTTAACCGGCTTAATTGTTTAATGCATGAAATAGGGAAACATTCCAATGCTAAAGTGTGGTTGAGAATCCCTGTTGAGCGTAAGTTTTTCAGTGATGTGGTTGATGAAACTATTTACGTTATTGAAACTAATGTGATCAGGCGGCATTTAACGGTCGGTCAAAAAACCGTTATCGGTATGAAATTGGAGAAGTTCTACGCTGAGAAATCCAAACAGAGACAAGAAGCTACAATACCGCAAGAAGGCGAAAAAGGATTTCAATGTGGTGGAAATATTTCCACCACACAAAAGGGAAAAACTAGAGATATTATGGGTTCTAAAATAGGTGTATCTGGGAGAACCTATGAGAAAGCTAAAAAGATTCTTGATAATGCTTCTCCACTTCTGGGGCTTATCGTTACGGGGCGTCGATTTGCCACGCCGTGGCATATCCTATTGTCACATTATACGTACGCCCATAGAAACACCACCATCAACTAGATCTGGCTCCACTTCGCCAAATGGCGAAGTGAAACATTGAAACACCACCCAGCGGTCGTGTTCAAATGAACACCACGGTGATAGCTTAACTTCTTCCCAAATTTGGGAAGAAGTCCCAACGAAACACCACCCAGCTTAGCGATCTCATCATCAACATGAATTGGATCAGGGGTTTCTTCCGCGGAAGAAACCCCCAACTGAATCGGTTCAATGTTTTCTTCCCCGGAAGAAAGCACTGGTTGAAACACCACCTAACCCTAGCCTCAGATGAGTCTAGGGTCTTAATGTGACAATAGAAACACCACCCATCTAATGCCGGTGACATCATGTCACCACCACCCAGCTAATTAATAGTAACAACGTGTTACCATTATTCACCCAGCTAAGTAGTCGACTACCGTAATGCTTGTTTGTTGGGGCTGTCTGGGTGAAAGAGGCTCTAAAACAGCTTAAAATCCATGTCGCCACGGCGATATTAGTGAATACAAATACTAGTAAAACTAATAATTGAAAGCGAATCGGACTTATCCGATTTACTTTCAAAACTTAGACAGCAGGAGCTTATCGTTACGGGGCGGCGTCGCTGAGCGACGTTTATTGAAATAAAAAAGGTGGGTTAAATTAGGTTTTTTTTGTGAGGGTGGTGCTGAAACTGGGGTGTTCTTTCTGTTTTGTTTCTCCGTTGATCACGTAACCCATTCTATCATTAGTATGTATTAAGAGTCTGACGAGTTTAGCGGTTGGGTACCATGTCTTACCTTTCAACATGATGTAGCCGTCGTTTTTAAGTGAGTCTAGGGCCGCCCATTTGGTTTTACGGCTGATCTTGTAGTTTTTCCTATCTGCGTATCTTCTCTGGCATCCCCAGTGTCCCTCTTTCAGTATCGCGAACACCATTTCCACAATGAAGGCTTCCTTACTCAAGGACCCCTCATCTCCACCGATGTCAGGGTTTTTGTTTCCCATAGGTAACATAGAGGCGGACGTCCGTATAAATGTTACCTATACGCTACACACGCCGCACTGGCGGCGGCCACCGTTTTTGTTACCTATTTGACACATATCAGACGGCGCCGTCTGGTATGTTACAAATATCACACATAGGGGGGCGTCGACGTCGACGATGATGTTACGGGGCGTCGTGACCTATTGTCACATTGTTGAGTGTCGCCCATAGAAACACCACCAATTATCTAGCAGCGGTGTTACGATCGTAACACCACCCAGCTAAGCTAACATTGGACGCCCCCAAGCCGTCCAAATCCTTTCAAATGTTAAAAAACGACATATGTCGCAAATTAACATGATATATTCTTCATACAACAATTTCCATAGGTGGAGATATTTGTATTCGTTACGGGGGCGTCGTGGTGTAACGTTTATTGAAATAAATGCTTAATGTCACATTATGACAGGGTATAAGATTTTATACTGGGTGCCTGCTCAACAAAAAAAATTTACGGTTTGCTGCCCAGGATAACCTTGGCCCGATCCACTATACCCTGACGCAGATCCTCAGACTCTTCAAGGAAAAAGCCCGGTACTTCAAGAAACTACAAGACGAAGGCATGAGTCTAAGAGGAATAGCCAAGGAATGTGATCTAGGACACCACACAGTTGTAGCTCATTTAAACATATTTAAACTCCCAGAAAAATATCAAAATTATGTATGGAGCCATCCTCGATTAAGTGTTACGCATATACAAGAAATGGAATCCTTGTTTAACGGAGGTTCGGTGTACACCGAACCGATTCTTAAAAAACTTGATCAAATAATGGATGAAAAACTAACAACTAAAGAACTCCGCGAAGTCTTACGCCCAGAAATTGAGGAGACTGAACGTAAACGGGTTGAAGCCGCATTGAATTTCTCCACGCATCGCGTTAGTCAGCCACTCGTCCAGGGTCATGCTGAACGCCTCGCATATCACTTTGGCGGCCTCAGCCATCTTCTCGGGTGCCTTGAAGGTCAGCTCAACTGTTTCAGTCATGTTGACCATGAATCCCTCAGCGCAGGCAATATTTAAGTGTTAGCTAAGTATAACTATTTATACCTAAATCTTATTGTTGAATGTTGAATGTTTCAATTGTCAAATGTTTTTGATTTGTTGAATGTTGAATGTCGAAACCTCTAAGAAGTCTAGCTGGGCTGAATGGTATAAAATCTTATACCCAGTATATTGGTATAGTATCAAAAGGTTTTTAACACTCTGTCAACACTATTTGAATCATGGAGAAGCGGGACTGGAAGCCTCGGAACGCCCCGGTCAGGGCGTCACGGAACCCCAAGGCTTACAACAAATGGTATTATCAGAACATCGTCAAGCCCAAGCGGAGGCGTTCCAGGTGAGTACAGATTTAGACCGTATGAAGCGGGAAGCCGAGAGGCTTAGGGCCCAGCAGCAGGCAATAATGGCGGCTCAGAGAGCTGAGGAGGAGAAGCGGCGGGCTCGGGAAGAGGCGAGGAAAAAAGGCAAAGGTGTAGTATCACCGTTCACGATCGTTAAGAAGCCGTCGAAGAAAAAATCAAAGATGAAGATGGTGACGGTTCCCAAGTCGCGGAAAGGCGAAATACCTCAACTGCTTGAGGAAATGGCGGCGGGAAGCCGCCTCGATCTTACTGTTGGCAAGGTTGAACAGGCTGAGGCTAGCATAACCAAGGCCAAGGAGACAATTAAACAAGCTGAAAGCCTCTCAACATCCTACGGGTCTAAGATAGAATGGGGAAACGAAACTTATGATCTAGGATCTACGGAGGGTTGGAAAGAATACAAGGCCGCCGTAAGAAAAACTAAGTCAGAGATCAACGAAGCTGAAAACGAGTTAAAGAAGTACAAGACCCAGACCACGAAGTATAAGACGGCTCTAAACGCTAACGAGGTAATAGAGGCCGCCAACGACGTAATTGACAAGTCTAACAAGATCATCGAGCAAAGCAACAAGGACCGCAAGGCGATATACGAGTCCCAGAAGCGGCTCTATGATGCGGTGAACTTCAAGAACAACAGGACACAGAAGTTCATCGACGACTTGGGGGAGGAGTTTAACACAGCAGCCCTTCAACTATTCGACCAGATAAACGCTAAAGTCAAGGACTCCAAGGCAGCATCCAAGGCTGTTGAGGCACTCGCCCCGGTGTACGCTGAGACAGTGAAAGTAAAACAATCAATAGGTAAACTGTTCAACGAGATACAGGAACGTAAACGTGACGCCGAGAGCCGCGCAGAGTGGGATAAGCTAAAGGGTGAACGCCTAACGGCGTCCCAGACAGTCGCCCGCCTCGAACACCTGGCCCTAGCATCAAGTGACGCTTTCGTCAAGACGCTCCCCGCCGCCGTGGTAGCCACAACGGGATACATAGGCGCGGGCCTCGTGGCCGCCTCCAGTGTCGCGTACTTCGTTAGCCCTAAGAACCGTTACTATACGGCTGCCTTCATAGGTAAACATCCACAGGAGTTTTACGCATCCATAGCTGGATCACTCGCCGCCGGGTACTCGGTGTCCAAGGTGCGGGTCGTCTATAACAAGTACAAGGCTGAGATCAAGAGCACCGCCCTGAAAAATAAGATGGATAAGCTTATCGACGATTACGCTTACCTGGAGCAGCACAAGGGTGCTGAGTACCCGTCGAGGGCCATCGAGATCCCCGAACCGGAGGGCGGCGTGGTGGTCCTCAACGAGCCCATGAACGAAGAGATATGGATCGCTAACAAGTTCTTTAAAGGCGTATCTGACGGCAGAAACGCGCCTCAGGATATACAGTCGTGGCTCATGCAGAACAAGAAGATCCAGTTCATGTACGGGCCCTCTACAACCAAGCTGACGCCCTCAAGCACAGAGGATATAGTGGTCAAATACCCGCAGCTCAACGATCCATTCATTCACCCCGCGTTCCAAGACCCTACGCTATTCGGTAAATCCAACTTGGTCGCCCGGGTGCCAGGGTCCAATGTCCAGGCGGTGCCGCTAATGAGTGTGGTGCTGAACCGGATAGCCCAGCAGGGATACATAACCGACGCGGAGATCAAGAAAATCATAGAGGCAAACAAGCTAAACGCAGATGATATTAAGAAGCTGGGAATAACCTCGCTCTGGTCCCTCTCTGACCTCAAGGAGTTGAACATACCCGACGCCGTCATACTGGTGGGAGGAAAAACCATCGACTTAAACGAGGTTAAGGAAATCTCCAAAGCTACACAGGATCAAATACAAGAATTAGCGCAGCTCGAAGAATTGGAACCCATCGAGGAACCACCACCACCCACCCCCGTAATAGTGCCTGAACCCACGCCACCGCCACCAGAGGAGCCAGAGAAGCCTCCCAAGCTCAGCTTAGCCGACCAACAGAAACGCCGTGAATTGAATTTACGGTTACACAACGGCCCCCGGGAAAAGTATCGGGTAAAGATCAGCTTCCCCCATGGGCAGAGTCAGACGTTGACGGTGGAGGCCCGGAGCTTCCCCGAGGCCGTCAACAAAGCGCAGAGAAGTCGCAGAGGGAACAGGTATCTACCCAGTGAAGTTGACGTTGAGAGGATAGGCTAAACCACACACCTAATTTATAATTTATTATAATAAACGGTTCGCCGCACAGGTTTTCTAGCATAAAAGGTCTAGGTAAACAAGCAGATTATTGCTTAGCGGAGGTTACGATCCGCCATTTTCCTTGTATCCACTGCCTGCACATAGGACCGGGCGGGCCTCGTATCGCTCCATCCAGCCCACGACTGCAAGCTAAATGGAGACTCTCCCCTTTGTGCGAAATTGTCTAGCCTATTATGTCTGAAACAGTGTGGGCTCGTTTTGGGTAACACTCTCTGAATCTTAATGCGTGCATACTGCCGGGTGTAGGGCCACACCCTGGGGCGTGAAGTTTTTTTCACATAATCTACTAAGGGCTTGATGTATGCAGTCTCTATTGGTGCGTACAATCTTCGAGGCTCCGGAGGCTTGGGGTTTTCCTCTCCCTTCTTCTTATGCTTCTTCAACGTGGGGCAATAGACTTCAAGATATTCTTTGCCGTCTACCTTGTATATGCTAAAGTCCGTGGCCTTCATGGCTAAAGCCTCGCTGATCCTCGCACCGAAATAGAACAGGAAAACAGTTAGAGTCTTTACCCATGCATCCGCGTCACTATAAACCATGGTATCTAGATCCTCTCTTGTGATCCTGCGCTTTGGGTCTGCATGGATGTAATTGGGCATACTTAGGGTAGGGTTGAACCCTAATTATATGTGTTTCCATTAATGCACTAATGGAATATGCCCCATGTTTAGGGGGAGAACGTCAAAAAAAAGGGGGGCTTAATATATATAATATAGTATACCCATGTGTGTGTTTTTGTTTGTGTTTTGTTTCTCTTATGTGTCCTTGATGCCTGGGTCTGTATGGGTCTTTGCATACGCATCAGTAACCTTGCCGATGCGCCTCTCGGCATCTGGAACCGTGTCCATATAGTATTTCCAGTCTTTAGTCATGTCGTTTATGATGTCTGCGCCCATTTTACTAAGCGCGTCTGGATCTCTTTCCGCCCTCGGTATCTTACCTATGTCACTCAATACGCGGTCTATGGTGTGTATTGTTATGGCGTACGCCTCGGCGTTTGAGAAACCACAAGGGACTTCGTCGCGAACCCCTACCATGAAGGCAAAAAGCCCTTCCTCAGCCTCCATTTCCTCATCATAGGATTCTCTGTTCCATTTTTCCTCAACAGCCTTTTTTACGCGTTTTAGTTTCCTCGCAGATATATATTTCCCGCCATCTAGGTGTTCTCTCATCTTTTCCTCGTCAAGTGTTTTGCCGTATAACTCGACATATAGATCGTAGTCACTTAGCCGGTTTAGTTTCTTCTCGTGATAGGTGTAGGCTCTGCGTTTGACGCCTCTCCACTGTTCCTTAATCTGTTCTTCACGTTCCTCCTCTGAGAGTTCAGGAATCCCTTTTCTGTCAAGATCCTTCTCGTCCTCGAAAACTATGTTCTCATTCAACATTTTCTCCCTCCTCTGTGCTTGATGCCTGTATGGGTACGGTGCGCCCACTCTGGGCGTTCTCTAAAGCCCTCGCGGGCATTTTCTGTGTCAACTTCGTCAACTCTTGACTTTTCAACTTTTTCAACTCTTTCAAGGCTCGGGGCGAGACTTTGAAGAAAATAGTGTTTCCGCGTGAACCTTTACACCGGGTTAAGATACCGGTGCGCAGCATGAGCCTGTGGGTTCCGTCGGATGTTCCGGGGGGTCTTTTACCTGTTCGCCGGATGCGCTCAAGCTCCTCCGCGAAGAAGTAAACCATGTTCTCGAATGTTCTGACCTCAAGCCATAGAAGCGTCTGGGCTGAGTAATTAGGTGAGTCAGGGTTTTCCTTTAAATGAAATGCCCTTGTTGAACATTTTTTGCTACAATATTTTTTAAATGGATGATTTGAGGAGAAACTGGTCCCGCATACAGGGCAGACGCGGGTAGTTTCAACTTTTTCAACATTTTCAACTTTTGTTGAATTTCTCATCAAGCCTCAGCCTCCTCGATTAATGTGACATTATCGGGTGTCTCCATGTAGGTGCTCCACTCAACGAGATGGGCGTATAGTAGGTTCCAGTTAAAGACGGGGCGGCCTTCCTCGTCCTCCTCCCAGACTTTAGGGTAACATGGCGGCCCTACTTTGTTAGTCATGAAACGGTGAAACACCTTCACCAGCTCACCGGCGGCCTCCGGGTCGCCCCGGGACTCGTAGAGCCTCCAAAGCTCACGGTAGACCAGGGCGAACACGGTGGGTGTCTCGTCGGCGTTCAAGCGGTGGTGACGATGCCCGTATTGTGACATTAGCGCATATCCTCCCTTGGTTGCATCTCACGATTAATCCGGGCCTCTAGTCGAAGGTCGCGCCTAGAGGGGTATTTGTCATCATGGTTGCGTCGGTTCCAATCGATCATGTTGTTGAATACACCCATTTTCTTCAATATGGTGTCAATATCATACCCTTCTGGACACTTTGCTATCGCGTCCTCGTCCGTCCAATTCCCATATGGTGGCGTTAAAAGAATGTCTAGGATGGGTCCGTAGCATGTGTAATATTCGCCCTTTACATTCAACATTTTTCTACACTCATGATACCCGTCTGACTTGAAGATCATGCTGGGGCAGGGTGCGACTAGTTTGCCGTCTACTTTATCCGTGGTCCATGTGGGGATTTGGGGCTCTATGGGTATGGGGTTGCCGTGGAGGTCATGCTGTCTATGTCCGTATTGCGACATTATGGGGCCGCCTCCCTCTCTGGGTGCCCTAACATTTTATGTCGCCTCTCGTCGGCGAGAATGAGGTTCTCCGTTGAAGGGCTGAGCTTAGGCTGGTGGTTTATGCCACTTTCCGGTAATTTTCCGGAAAGTTGTCGTTTGTTGGTGAGAGTCTTAACAGCCATTTAGGTCAACCTCCAGTACCCTGGGCTGGGCTGAAACGCTGTGTGGTCCCTCGCCAATATGTTTAGGATCTTCAGGCACTCGTCATGTTTCAGGTCTAAGTCTAGTCCTATTTCCTCGGTTGTTGGGTCTATTTTCTGTTCTGCTAGATACTCCGTGACGCGCTGCATTTGCTCAGTTAAAGTGAATTTGTCTAGTCCTTGGGGTGGAGCTTCCTCTTCCTCCGTTTTATTTTCTCCACCCCCTTGGAGGGAATATAGTTTCATTCTGCGTTTGTCGTCTGGGTCTTGGGCCTCGTAGATAAGCCCTGCATCCCCGAGGAGGTTGATCATCTTTTTACGGGCTTTTTCTCCTATTCTCTCCCTGTAGAACTCCCGGTACTGCCTGGATAATTCCTCACGGGTTATTCCATACCCATCAAGGGTGGGCTCCAGCTTCTCTAACCAGAACTTGTAGATGTATGGAGGTAAACCGATTTCGTTGGCGTCCAACACCTTGTTTATGAGGGTCTTGGCGGCCTCGAGATCCTCTCCGTTGGCGTATATGCTTTGTCCGTCTGGTGTGCGTTCCCTCTGGAAGAGGTTAAGGAGTGCGTGGGCCTTGGCTAAGGCTATTATTCTGGGGAAGTCTCGTTGATGCCGTGGGCTTAGGCTTCGACTCTCTATGAACCACTGTAAGAAGGCTGTCTGATCCTCCTCTCTCAGTATTATCTGCTCGATTTCCTGTTCTTTTATCACCCGGACACGTTGACGCAGAAACTCCCTTCCCTCGTCACCCCTGAGCTGAGCTTTGAAGGTGAGGCGGTCGCCGATGCTGTGTGCTTGAAGCGTTAGGCTGTCCAAAATCTTTTTCTCTGACATCTCGGGGCTGAGTAACCAGAAACGTGTCTGTTCCTGGGGGTCCATGCTGAAGTTAGCTGAGGCGAAAAACACTGTGGGGAAGCCCTTTACCACTATGTTCTTGGTGCGGTGGCCTCCCGCCTTGGTCTTGTCCGTGATCTTAACAGGCAGTAGCTTACGGTCATGGCTGAGGAGAGCCCTCAACACCTGTAACAGCCTATCGTGAGGCTGATCAACGAAGATTAGTATCCTTTTCTCCAAGTCCACTGTGTAGAGCTTATCAATGGCGTCCCATTCATCCTGCCCCTGTCTTTTCGCCGCTTTGCGTTTTACCTTCCATGCTGCTCTGTCACTGATTGATTTCTGGGTCTGTTTTCCGTCGCGTTCCTCTTTGTATGGAAGTGGTGTTTCCTTTTCCCATTCATCCATTTTCTCGTTTACGTATGGTCTGCGATCAAGCAGAGGAGCCCCTTCCTTGGTTGTAAGTTTCCCCAGCTCATGAAAGAACGCGGTTGGGCTGGTGTAGCTATGTATATCCACATCCTCCTTGGGGAAGAACTTGGATACCTCTAGGGCTATGTAGCTCTTCCCGGTGCTGCTGGGCGCGTTAAAACTAACGTTCTGCTGGTCCTCCTCGGTGTAGTCAAGGAGCATGGTTAGGAATACGATCTGTTTGTTGAAGGTGTCGTGCTTAATGGTGGTGGTGAGGATCTGCTTAACTTCGTCCAGGCTGGTCGGTCGGGTCCGTTCCTTGAAGATGCGAAGCTTAACCTCGGCGTCTAAACCCTCATCAAAACTATATTCCCCCGGTGGGGGTGGATAATTATTTTTCCATCCGCATTTAGGGCATTTGTCGCCATCCATGAACGCGCCGCAGTTTTCACACAGGTCCTCAGTCATTCTAGGCGGCCTCCATGTGCTGTAATAACCAGTAAACTCTCGCAACCTCGCCTAAGAGTGGGCCGTACTTGACGCCAAACGGGGCGAGGAAAAACACGCGCCCATCCTCGTAGATTTTGTAGAGGATGCGACCTTCATTGAAGATTCTGGCCAAGTCCAGAAACAGGTAGTGCCCACCATTCAAATCCTTGTTAGGTGTATTCCATACCTCTATGCCGTGGGGTGGTAGCCGCACCGTGGAGAGGGTGCCCACGGGCTGACGCTTGTAGCTAAGAATCCCGTGTGTCATGTGTTGCGGCCTCCAGCCGTGTTAGCCGGGCGTCTAGCTCAGCGTATTTCTCTAAAACTCGGTCCCATCCACTTTTGCCCTGATGGTCGGGCTCGTTCCTATCCTTTACCTGCTCAACATGGTGATCCCCGTCGCCGTCATCGTCACCGCTGCCAGTGTCCCGGGTCTGACTGAAGCCCCTCTGCCCGGCTGTCCGGTGCTCAACGGTAGCCATTGACATCATGGGCATAGGGAAGCTGAAAGGCTGATACCGTGTTTTATACACATAGTCAACGGTTTCATCAACAAACTCGGCTGCACCGAAGAGGACACAGACCATCCAGGCAATAGGTAGACATAGTATGAAACCTACTAAGCCTCTATAGTCTCGTTTATTGATGTATTCTTCTTTTGCTACGTGAACCGTCAACCGTATTAGACCTATCATTGGTTTTCGCGCTCCAGCTTCTCGCGTATGGCGGCTCTCAGAAACTCTGAGAGCGAGGCGTACATATTGTGGTCTATGCTATGCTGAATCTTGGCTTCTAGGGCGTCGGGTACTCGTGTGCCTATGTATTTTTCCATTTTTCTTTCAGGCACTTCTTTTTCACTGGTTATTCTCATACATTGAAAGTATTTAAATGTATTTATACGTATGACGTATGATAGCTGAATAAATCAAAATATATTGTAGCTGAAACGGGTATTTGATCATGCCTCGTGCCCGCGTCACTATAACACTAGATGAAGAATTACTAAAATGGGTGAATGAATACCTAGTACAACATTATGAGTTTAAGGATCGTTCACACTTCATTGAAGTCCTGATTCACCGCTATAAAGAAAATGTTGAGAAGACTTAGGGCTTCGGCTCAACGGCCTTGATGCGCCGCTCCAGCGTCTCGAACATCTTTAGGGCGTCGCTGCCCTGCTGCTCAAGCCTACGTTGAAGCTCCTCGTTCTCCCTGCGCAGCCTCTCAACCTCGTCCTCGTCAACCATGCCGTAGGGTCGTTTGCCTGTCATTATGTTGAGTAGCGGCGCGGCTTTCCTGAACTCCTTTACCATCCACGATTCATCCAGGTGTGCCTTGTTGTATCCCAGCTCGTCAACCACGTGGCCCATGCTGAACTCTGCGACGCTCCCGGCGGCGGGGCTCTTCTCCCACTGAGTCCTGAAACAGTCGCGGAGCTCGTGAGGGTTGCGGCCTGTCCGGTGGCTGCTGTCCTCCCCGTTCTTGACGAGGCCGAGGGCCTTCATATGACGCAGCCAGTACATGTATAGTGCCTGTTTGGTGAATCGTCTGCCGTACTGGTTCGTGAATATGGCTTCCGCGTCCCGGGGGCGTTCAGCCATCCATTTTTTGAGGCTGTCCAGGGCGTCGCCCATCAGTATCGTGTAGAAGCTCCGTATGTTGCGGGCCTTCTTTCTGCCGGGTAGGTCCACCTTGATATAGTCCGGGTCTTTCTTCAAGTCCTCGATCAGCTTAGCGGCTCCGTGGTCACTCCAGTATATGACTTCGCTTAGCTCCATGCCTCCACTGAACATGCATAGGAAGGCTGCCCTGTACACGGCTTTGCTGCTCAGCACCATGTCCCTTATGTTCTCGACGGTTAGCCTACCCTGCACCTGGGGCGTGTCGTTTGGTTTTCGTGGTATGTGGTAATCGTCGCTGGGTAGGGCTGCCCGGTTCGCCTTGAAGAATCCACGGGGATAGGTGTATCTGAGTTTCTTGGTGTTGTGCCTCCCGTTGAGGGTGCCCACGTAGTCCTGTAACGTGTCGAGGATCTCGTACTGCTCACCGTTCTCCGCCTCTTTCTGGTGCTCCACCAATTCGTCAGGCGTCATGCCGCCGAACTTTGTGGAATTACCCTTGGTCCAGGTGAAGAAGTAATGTAGCTGGTAGAGGGCTGTCCGGTGGCTTCCCTCGCTCAGCCTGTTGAGGTATCGCTTCACGCTGTCATACTCTCTGAGGTAGTCTGTGACTCCCATCTTTAATCCAGGTGTATAACTGTACTACTCTTATTTAACATCTATGCCTAGTC
>Ga0315547_1002383_pt1 | contig 13299 bp, 13 predicted proteins | sample SalMarSW160240MG_2_FD_202542 | JGI IMG/M metagenome (GOLD analysis project Ga0315547, IMG submission 202542) | Salt marsh sediment microbial communities from the Plum Island Ecosystem LTER, Massachusetts, United States - Salt Marsh Sediment SW1601-240 ... | reverse complement strand
CGGTATGAAAAAAATACTTGTGGCTACAGTAAAACCATTTGCCAGCGAAGCGATTGCTGGTATTCAGCGAATCTTTGAGGATGCTGGCTACGAATTCCATTTGTTGGAGAAGTATGAGAGCCAGGACGACCTGATAAATGCTGTTAAGGGTGTTGATGCTATGATTATACGAAGTGATATTGCCAATAAACAGATCATTGAAGCCGGGGAAGACCTGAGAATCATCGTGCGTGCCGGCGCAGGATACGATAATATCGACCTTGCATCGGCTACCGATAATGGGATCGTTGTTATGAATACTCCGGGCCAGAATTCAAATGCCGTTGCAGAATTGGCAATTGGCATGATGATACTTATCGCGAGAAACAATTATGACGGCAAAGCCGGAACGGAATTGAAAGGAAAAACCCTGGGTTTGCATGCCTATGGAAATGTGGGTAAGCTGGTTGCGGGAATAGGTGCCGGGCTTGGTATGAAGATCTTTGCCTTTGACCCTTTTATTGATAAATCTGTCATGGAAAACGATGGTGTGGTGGTTGTTGAAAAGGTGGAAGATCTCTATGCAAACTGCAGGTATGTCTCCTTACACATCCCGGCAAATGAGAATACCATCAAATCAATTAATCATTCCCTTTTGAAGAATATGCCAAAGGGTGCAACCCTGGTGAATACTGCACGAAAAGAGATCATTTGTGAAGATTCATTGAAAAAAATGTTTGCCGAACGGGAAGATTTCAGGTATGTTACCGATATTGCTCCCGATTGCAAAGAAAAGATTGAAAAGTTCTATCCGGACAGATTTTTCTTTACACCGAAAAAGATGGGAGCACAGACTGAGGAAGCAAATATCAATGCAGGTGTGGCTGCTGCCAGACAGATCGTGGGATTTTTTGAACGGGGCGATGTTACATTTCAGGTAAATAGATAATTTTTCAGATGACCGTATTAAAGCCCTTTAAAGGATACAGACCGTCACGTGAAATTGCCAGACAGGTTGCTTCTCGCCCTTATGATGTATTGAGCTCTGAGGAAGCAAGGGAAGAGGCAAAAAAGAATCCCTATTCATTGTTACACATCACCAAGCCGGAGATTGACCTTCCACTGGAAACCGATGTGCATTCCAAACAGGTATATGATAAAGCAGTAGAAAATTTCTCGATGTTCAAGGGAAAAGGATGGTTTGTGCAGGATAAAAAAGATTGTTTGTATATCTATGCACAAACCATGAATAACAAAACACAATATGGTATCGTTGGATGCGCTGCTGTGGAGGATTATATGACCGGGGTTATTAAAAAGCATGAGCTGACCCGTCCCGACAAGGAAGAGGATCGCATGAAACACGTGCGGATCAACAATGCCAATATTGAACCGGTATTTTTTACCTACCCTTCGAATCCAGAGATCAACATCATCGTGGATCATGTGGTGAGCAAAAATGAGCCGGAGTATGATTTTATTTCCGACGACGGGTTCGGGCATCATTTCTGGATTATTGATGAACCCGAAACAATTGAAAGAGTGGTCAAACTTTTTGAACAGATTCCTTCAACCTATGTGGCCGATGGCCATCATCGGACAGCAGCGGCAGCCCTGGTTGGAAACGAAAAGAGGAAAAACAATCCAAGACATACCGGAAAGGAGGAATACAATTTTTTTCTTGCAGTACATTTCCCCCATGATCAGCTCACCATCATTGATTATAATCGGGTTGTGAAAGATCTGAATGGACTTACATCAGCGGAGTTTCTGACAAAAATAGAATCCGGCTTTTATGTTGAAAAGAAGGGAACTGAGGTTTTTAAGCCCGACATTCTGCACACGTTTTCCATGTATCTTGATGGGGTATGGTATTCCTTACGGGCAAAAGGAGGGACCTATGACGATGATGATCCGATTGGTGTCCTTGATGTAACTATCCTGTCGAATCAATTGCTCGCACCTCATTTGAATATAATCGATTTGAGGAGATCGGACAGGATTGACTTTGTAGGCGGTATTCGGGGGTTGGCGGAATTGAAAAGACGGGTTGACTTGGGTGAGATGAGGGTTGCATTTGCCCTTTATCCGGTTAGTATGGAGCAGTTGATCAGAATCGCAGATACTGGAAACATCATGCCGCCAAAAACAACCTGGTTTGAACCCAAACTGAGAAGCGGCCTCGTGATCCATACGTTGGATTGAATTAAAAAATAACAGATTAATATTGCCTGATATGCAGGCATTATTTCCTGAAATCATCACATGGGAATTGCTAAAAACTTATCGGTAATCCTTGATCGACTACCCAGTGGGGTGAAACTGGTAGCTATCTCAAAGATGAAATCCGAGAAAGAGATCCTTGAAGCTTATCAGGCAGGGTGTCGAGTGTTCGGAGAAAATAAGGTCCAGGAACTGGTGAGAAAACAGGAGGTTTTACCCAATGATATTGAGTGGCATATGGTTGGACACCTGCAATCCAATAAAGTGAAGTTTATCGCCCCTTTTGTCCACTTGATCCACTCGGTTGATTCGTTGAAGTTATTGAAAATCATACATAAGGAAGCGGCTAAGAACAACAGAAGAATTGATTGCCTGCTGCAGGTGCACATTGCCCGGGAGGAAACAAAATTCGGCTTTTCCAACGAAGAGACCATTGAAATGCTTGAGTCGGGAGAATGGAAAGAGCTGAAATCCATCCGGATCACCGGACTGATGGGCATGGCGACATTTACAGACAACAGAGACCTGATCCGCTCCGAATGCAAATCACTGAAAGCCTTTTTCGATGAGGTTAAAAAATGTTACTTTGAGGGAGAACCATCGTTTTGTGAACTGTCAATGGGAATGTCGGGCGATTATACCATAGCCATTGAAGAGGGAAGTACAATGGTTAGAATAGGTAGCCTGATCTTCGGAGAACGACATTATCATTAATAAATAACAGATAGTATATCGGGTATGGCAAAACTGGATGCATCCTATCTTGGATTGAAATTAAAAAATCCTGTTCTCGTAAGTAGTTCCGGTCTGACTGATTCGGTTGAGAAGATCAGGAAACTGGAAGAACTTGGAGCAGGAGGAGTGGTTTTGAAATCCCTGTTCGAGGAACAAATACAGTATGAGTCAAGTAATCTGATGAAAAATAGCGATTATCCGGAAGCGGCAGATTATATCCGGAATTATACCATGAGCCACTCCCTGGATGAATACCTCACCCTGATTGAGTCGGCAAAGAAGGCAGTCCGGATACCGGTAATCGCCAGTGTCAACTGTATCTCAGCATCGAAATGGATTTCATTCTCAAGGGAAATTGAATCTGCAGGAGCTGACGCATTAGAAGTGAATGTTTTTATCCTGCCAACGGATCCGAATCAGGCAGGATCCGGTTATGAACAGGTGTATTATGATCTGGTAACTCAACTGAAAGAGATTCTTTCCATTCCGGTTGCGATAAAACTGGGAAACCAATTCTCAAATATTCTGCATCTCATCAAACAGTTATATAATCGCAGAGCTGATGGAGTTGTTCTATTCAATCGGTTTTATGCCCCGGATATTAACATTACCGGATTAAAGCTTATATCGTCTGAAGTTTTCAGCTCACCAACAGATATCCGGCAGACCCTGCGGTGGGTTGGCATTGTATCAGGAAAAATCGATGGGATCGATATTGCCGCTTCAACCGGAATCCACGATAGTCAAGCTATCATTAAGCAAATCCTGGCAGGAGCATCAGCAGTTCAGGTTTGCTCAACCCTTTATAAAAACGGGATTGAACAACTGCCAGGACTGGTTTCCGGTGTTGAAGAGTGGATGGATGAGCATAATTACCGGAAAATAGAAGATTTCAAAGGTATCCTAAGCTATGAGAATATATCTGATCCATTAACCTACGAACGATCGCAATTCATGAAATACTTTTCAGGTTATCACTGATTTTGTATTTTAAAAAAAAGTGTTAATTTTACTTTGATTATTAATAAGATCATTGAAGAACAATATTTTAAACTGATGCCATTATGAATGTTAAACTTCTTACATCGACAAGAATAAAAGGGCTGGTATTTGTTTCAGTTGCAGCCTTTTTTATTGGATGCGGATCGGGAGGTGATAAAGAAAAGACCCCTGATATTACAGTTGATATGGATGAGATTAACCAGGAGCTTTTTGATAATATATCCGATGCTAAACAGATTTTTTACTCCCTTCCCTCACCACTGGAAACAGCTATGCTGGTCCGATCCGCAGGTGCGGAGTATGATGCTGAAATCTTAAATTCAGTAGATAATGCTGGGAATTATACCGGCCAGAAAAAGATGGCCCTTAACCTCGGAATTTATACGTGTGACCTCAGTTTTGCAAGCCTGTATGATCAAACACAAGCTTCTATCAGTTACATGAATGCAGCAAAAAAAATGGCTGACGGTTTGGGTATTCTTGATGCCATTAGTGACGAAACCATCGAGAGGCTGGAGGAGAATGTAAACAACCGGGAAGTACTTCTGGATATTGTTTCTGAAACCTTTATGAATTCAAGCTCAGATCTTGAGGAGACCGGAAGGCCTGCTGTTGCTGCAATTGTTCTTGTCGGTGGTTGGATGGAGGGACTCTACATCGCTACAGAACTGGTTAATAAAGGAACCTTTGAGGGAAACAAGCTGGTGGAGAGGATTACAGATCAAAAATTATCTATCGATATCGTAATGAAATTGTTGGAAGAAAATAAGGACAATGCCGATGTGGCCGCAGTCCTGGCTGAAGTGCAGGAATTAAAAACCATTTTTGATAAGGTGGTGATTAAAACCACAGCCATTGAACCGGAGCTCGACCCGGAAACAAATGTGACTACATTGAAGTCGGAAAGCACTGCCAACATGACACCAGAAATTTTTGCTGAACTCAGTGAAAAAGTGAAATCCCTAAGAAATTCATATATTTTATAAATAACCGACGTTATGAAACGCTATTTTCAATTATTCTTAATCGTAGCTTTCCTCATCTCTGTCCCTCTACTCAGTAATGCCCAATGCAAGGGATTTGCTAAGAAGATCTGCAAAATGGAACTGCTTCCTGACTATACACATGATGGGAACTACCATGCTGCTATTCTTACGGAAGGTGAAGAAGCAGAGTTATATAAAACCTTTTACTCCGGCCAGGAGTACCGCATCGGTATTTGTGGATCTGATAACATGGGAGATATTGAGTTCACGGTCTATGATGCCAGTAAAAATGTGATCTATACAAACAAAGACAATGATTATAGTCGCATATGGGATTTTAAATTGCAAACATCACAGCAATTAAAGATCTCAGTTAAGGTACCACCCAATCCGGACACTGCTGCAGAACCTCAGCAGGGTTGTGTGGCTATCATGTTTGGCTTCAAGGCAAAATAGAGTTATGAACATCAACTTATAACCTGTGATCTTGTCACAGGTTTTTTTTATCCTTTTGCTCTATCTTTCTACGCAGGTATCTGCCCGTATAGGATGATTCGCATCGGATCAGATCTTCCGGTAAGCCTTCGAAAATTATCGATCCTCCCTTTTCACCCCCTTCCGGCCCAAGATCAATAATCCAGTCTGCCGATTTGATCACTTCGAGGTTGTGTTCAACAATAAGTATTGAGTTACCATTCTCGATCAGGGCATTGAACGCGGAGAGAAGTTTGTTGATATCATGGAAATGCAAACCGGTGGTGGGTTCATCAAAGATAAACAGTTTTGGTTTGTGGTTGTTCTCTTTGCTTAAGAAGGAAGCCAGTTTTACGCGCTGGCTCTCTCCTCCGCTCAAAGTACTGGAGGATTGTCCCAGCTTGATGTATCCAAGACCAACATCAGCCAGCGGTTTCAGTTTCTCAACAATTCGTTTTTCTGGATTCTCTTGCGATGAGCTGAAAAATTCGATCGCTTCATTAACCGTCAGTTCAAGAATGTTAAAAATACTTTTCCCTTTGTATTTCACCTCAAGGATCTCTTGCTTGAACTTCATCCCGTTACAGCTTTCACATACCAGTTCAACATCAGCCATGAACTGCATCTCAACCCTGATTATCCCTTCTCCCTGACACTCCTCACAACGGCCCCCATCGACATTGAAAGAAAAATGAGCAGCTTTGTACCGGTTGTATTGTGAGAGCGGTTGAGCAGCAAATAATCGGCGGATCTCATCAAAAGCCTTCAAGTAAGTAACCGGATTGGACCGGCTCGATTTACCAATCGGATGTTGATCGACCAACTCTACCTGGGTCAACGCATGAAGGTCTCCTTCAAGTAAATCAAAATGTCCGGTACGGTCACTGTATCCATTAAAATGCTTGCTGAGGGCAGGATAGAGAATGCCATTCACGAGGGAGGATTTACCCGATCCGCTGACCCCCGTGATCACAGTTGTTGTGTTCAACGGTATGTTTACATCAATCCCTTTCAGATTGTTCTCCCGTGCTCCCCGGATTACGATATAATTATTCCACTTTCTCCGCATTTCCGGAACAGGAATCCCCTTTTTCCCGGATAAGTAGTCCGCGGTCAGACTGTTCTTCTCCTTCAGGATCATGGAATGATTTCCCTGAAACACAATCTTGCCACCCTCCCGTCCAGCTTTTGGTCCAATATCGATCAGTTCATCGGCAGCCTGGATGATCTCTTCATCATGCTCAACCACCAGTATGGTGTTTCCGTACTGCTGCAGCTGCTTAAGCACCTGTATAAGCAGCGAAGTATCCCGCGGATGAAGACCGATACTGGGTTCGTCAAGAATGTACAGCGAACCAACCAGGTTGCTTCCCAGTGAAGTGGCAAGGTTTATCCTTTGAGATTCTCCACCGGAAAGTGTCGATGACAACCTGTTAAGTGTTAAATAACTGAGACCTACATTGTTAAGAAAGGACAAACGGTCCCTTATTTCGGTTAGTAAACGGGATGCAATTTCCGCTTCTTCCGGTGTCAACGAAAGGTTCGTAAAAATAGTACTCAGCTCACTGATGGGCAATTGTACCAGTTCCTGGATCGTCTTTCCACCTACCCTGACATACGAAGATTCCTTGCGCAACCGTGTCCCCTTGCACCCGTGGCAGGTTGTTTTTCCCCTGTATCTTGAAAGCATAACCCGGTACTGGATCTTATATTTCTTCTTTTCCAGGTGTTTGAAGAAAGCATTTAATCCCCTGAAATATCGGTTTCCACTCCAGAGTAGCATCTTTTCATCTTCCGTCAATTCATGGTAGGGTTTATGGATCGGGAAATCAAATTTACCGGCATGAAGGATTAACCGGTCTTTCCACTTGCTCATCTTTTCCCCTTTCCAGCATACAATGGCATCCTGGTATATGGAAAGGCTCTTATTCGGAATCACCAGGTCCTCATCAATACCAATAATTTTACCGTATCCTTCACATTCCGGACAGGCTCCAACTGGATTATTGAAACTGAACATATGAACAGAAGGCTCTTCAAACTGCATTCCATCACGTTCGAATTTGTTTGAAAATTCTTCAGAAATAACCTTCTTCCCACTGAAAACCCGGACGATGCAGTACCCCTTGCTAATTCCAAAAGAAGTCTCAACCGAATCGGCAATCCTGCCCATTGAATCATCATCAAACCGGATTTCAATCCGGTCAATTACCACCAGGATCTCTCTTAATCCCTGCAATACATCGGGTTGTTCGAGTATTTCATCTATTCTGTGAATTTCCCCCTCCGTTTCAACCCGGGTAAATCCCTGTTTCAGCAGGTATTCAAGATGCTCGGAAATGGTACACTCCTCGTGTTCCTGTAACGGAGCAAGAAGGATTGCCCGTGTTCCTTCTTTAAAACGACGAATGAATTCGATCACATCCGAAACACCATGTCGTTTAACCAGCTTGTTCGAAACGGGAGAATACGTCTTGCCAACCCGTGCAAACAATAGCTTCAGGTAATCATATATTTCTGTTGCAGTACCAACTGTTGATCTTGGATTCCTGGTGTTTACCTTCTGTTCAATAGCAATTGCCGGTGGTAAACCCCTGATGTAATCCACCTCCGGCTTATGCATTCTTCCCAGAAACTGACGAGCGTAAGAGGAGAGGCTTTCAACATACCTGCGCTGCCCTTCTGCGTAAATCGTGTCAAATGCCAGAGACGATTTGCCCGACCCGGATAAACCGGTAATGACAATGAATTTATCCCTCGGTATCTTTAAATCGATGTTCTTCAGGTTGTGAACGCGGGCACCCTTGATATCGATGAATTTACTAGCCGGACCTGTAACCCTTGGCATAAAAATTGCGTATATGGAAGAAGATTTAACAATAATTAACTAATTTTCAAAAGTAATATTTTTTGAAATAATCTTTTTTTTTACTTAATTGCATATTATTTTAACCCTGATTGTCGCATAAAACCCATAGGAGGACTGCTATAGAAAAAGATCTACTCTAGTGCAAACCAGAATAGGAGGTAGTTTTGGATCTTTGTAAATTATCCGATTATGAACTTGTAGAGAAGTTCATAAAGGGCAGTCAGACAAGCATTGAGACATTAATTAATCGACACAGAAACAGGGTATACACCTATATCTACCTGATCGTAAAGAATCAGCAACTCGCTGAAGATATCTTCCAGGATACATTCATCAAAGTCGTTCAATCCTTGAAAAGAGGTAAGTATACCGATAACGGGAAATTTCTTTCCTGGGTGATCCGTATTGCTCATAATCTGATCATTGATCATTTCCGGCGGGAAAAACAATTCAATATAACAACCCGGGAAGACTATGAAACCGATATCTTTAATTCACGAAAATTAGCCTATGGAACCATCGAGGATGAAATGGTCCAAAGCCAGATCATCACAGATGTTCGGGGCCTGATAGATGAATTGCCCGCAGATCAGCGTGAGGTTGTTATGCTCCGGCATTATGGAGGACTTAGTTTCAAGGAGATTGCAGAGCATACTAACGTCAGTATCAATACAGCCCTTGGCAGAATGAGGTATGCACTGATAAATCTGCGTAAATTAATCGGCGAGAAAAAACTTAACCTTACCATCTCTTGATTTTTCATACTGCCCGGTTAAAAAAATAGAGAATCCCTGAATACTTTTTTTTTGGAGTCTTCGTTATCCTACTGTCCTGATGTCTCAAAAAAAATAGTTGCCTATGGGAAACGATTCTACTCCTTCTAACCCGTTTCTTGAGTTTGAAGATATAAACTATTCTGAAAATCTGACTGATCTATTTGAGGATTCGTTCTCCGATGTGACCTCCTATTTAAATGACATCCTGTTAGAAGTGGATCAGCGGGTTGTAAATGAATTGTTTAAAAAAATCGCACTCATGAAATAAATCGGCTTTTTCTTATAGCCGCAGGCGGCAGGGAACTGCTGAACAAATCTTTTTTGGAATTACTTAATCCCAACTTCCAGGTTCCAGGCCATTCCTTTAGCTCCTCAATCACCACCGTCATACTTCCCCCTGTTTTTGTATAAAAAAATTTGGAAGATTAAAATTTTTGTTATATCATTGTGATATCAAAATGATATTAACTAAAATTTAATGCATCATGAAAAACGAAAAAGCCTACAGTCCCATTTCCGGTTATTTAGCATTGCTGATCATCCTTGTGATTATTGCCGGAATTGTTTTCAGTATTTTTCTGAGGAATCCATTTTTCATAGCCATAACCATTGTGCTTTTCATTCTGGGTATTATTGGCCTCACAGTTGTTAACCCGAATGAATCGTGTGTCATGGTATTATTCGGTGCCTATAAGGGAACGATAAAGAAGAATGGATTTTTCTGGGTCAATCCTTTTTTTGTGCGGAAAAAGATATCCCTGAGAGCACGGAATTTCGACAGCCAGCCAATCAAGGTAAACGATAAAATTGGTAATCCCATTATGATTGGTGTAGTGCTGGTGTGGAAGGTTGATGATACTTACAAGGCTGCCTTTCAGGTGGATGAATATGAACATTTTGTGGTGGTACAGAGTGAGGCGGCTTTACGGAAATTAGCCGGAATTTATTCATATGACAATTTTGAGGATCATGAAGCTGAAATCACGCTTCGCTCCGGGGGAGAAGAGGTGAATGAGGAGTTGGAGAAGGAAATCCGGGAGAGGCTCGAGATTGCCGGGATTTATGTAATCGAAGCACGGATCAATTACATTGCATATGCATCAGAGATTGCCGGGGCGATGCTGAGGCGGCAGCAGGCGGCAGCCATTGTTGCAGCACGGTTTAAGATTGTTGAAGGTGCAGTCAGCATGGTTGAAATGGCGCTTGACCAGTTAGCCAGCAAGGATATTATTGATATGGATGAAGAGAAGAAGGCTGCAATGGTCAGCAATCTGATGGTTGTGCTATGCGGAGATAAGGATCCCAGCCCGATCATAAATACAGGGACATTGCATCAATAGAAAATATGGCAAAAAAGAAAGCATTCATTATCCGTCTGGATCCGGCAAAGTTAGAAGCTCTGGAAAAATGGTCTGCTGATGAATTTCGCAGCATGAATGGGCAGATTGAATGGATCCTTGACAGGGCATTGAAACAGGCGGGACGATACAAGAAGAAGAATCAGGAACATTAATATGCAATCGGATGAAAAAACAGGAATTAGAAATACGAAATTTCAAATACAGTTGTCCGAAATGTGGAAACAGGCTGTATGAGATTGATGAATTCAGGGCAACGGGAAGTTTTGGGACCAAATTATTTAACATTCAGAACAAACGGTTTACAACCATTAGTTGCACCCGCTGTTTCTATACAGAGATCTTTAAGACCAAGAGCAGCAAAATGGGTAATGTGGTGGATTTTTTCTTTAACTGATCCATTTGATGAAAAAATAGAGTAAGGCTGATATGGCTGCTCCACAGAGAGGACCGATGACAGGCACCCACGAATAAGCCCAGTCACTATCTCTTTTCCCTTTTATGGGTAGGAGTGCATGCATTAATCTGGGGCCCAAATCACGGGCCGGGTTAATGGCATATCCGGTAGTGCCTCCCAGAGAGAGTCCAATGGCAAAAACAACCAGGCCAACGGGTAGTGCTTCCAGGGAACCCAGCCCGACTTTTGTATTCTCAATTCCATCTATTTCAATATGAGGGAGATTGACAAACAGCACTGCAAATACAAGGATGAAAGTTCCGATGACTTCGGATAAGAAGTTGTTTTTCAGATTCCGGATATTGGGAATGGTACAAAAACAGGCCATTTTCGAATCCGGATTTTCGGTAATGTTGAAATGATCGCGGTAAAACAGATATACCAGGGAGCCTCCAGCCATACCGCCAAGTATTTGAGCAACAAGGAAAGGTACTACTTTTTCCCACTCAAACAATCCGGAGATGGCTAATCCTAATGTCACAGCTGGATTGATATGCGCTCCACTGATTGGACCAACGGTAAAAACAGCAATAAATACAGCCATACCCCAGCCTGCTGTTATTACAATCCACCCGGAATTTTCACCTTTCGTTTTCCGAAGTAGCACATTGGCTACCACGCCATTGCCTAAAAGGATAAGAATTGCTGTTCCCAGGAATTCTGCGAAATATTCATTCATTGCTTTTCGTTTTGGTTATGGTTATGAATTAATGGTATATCTCTTTGCCAGTTCTGAATACTGGAGGATTTGCTCCCTGATCCATTCTTCGTCAAACCCGCCTTCTTCAGCCATTAAGGCAGCTGCTTCAGGTGCAATGCGCAAGCTCTCCCTTACATCCAGGAAAAGTGCCCTGGTTCTTCTGGCCAGTATATCTTCAAGGGTTCTGCCCATTTCTTCTCTTACAGCCCATACCACCTGGGCCTTTTTTATCCTAAGCGATTCACTCAGATATCCTTTATACCTTTTAGATTCTCCTTCAATACTCTCAACTTTGATCCGGTCGAGTCCGTATGCAGAAATTGGACTGTTACCTGCTTCAGCATTTATATTATATCCATGGATCAGCAAATGATGTGTGATGCATTTTCTTTCCGGTAATTCCCCTATCAGGATCGCATTTTCAATAACATCCTCGGCCATTTTACGGTAGGTTGTCCATTTACCGCCAATGATGGTGATCAATCCGGAAATAGAAATCAAGACCTTATGATGTCTTGAAATCTCCTTTGTGGCCTTACCTTCGTTCTGTTTTGCGGCCAGTGGTCTTAAACCTGCAAATACACTCAATACATCTTTTCTTGTGGGTTGTTTTATTAAATATTTTCCGGCAGTTTTAAGGATAAAGTCGATATCCTCCTCCTGCACTTTAGGTTCCAGAGATGGCTGGTCAACCAGTGAGTCAGTCGTTCCTAATACTACCTTATTATACCAGGGTACGGCAAACATCACTCTTCCGTCATCGGTTTGAGGTACCATGATGGCATAATGGCCTGGCAGGAAATCCTTACCGATCACTAAATGAATTCCCAGGCTGTGTTTAATCATTCTTTCACTGGCAGGGTCATCCATTTTTCTGATTTCATCGGCGAAAACACCTGTTGCATTGACTACCACTTTTGCTCTTATGGTGTATTCTTTGTTTTTTTCCTGATCTATGGCCACAACTCCGGTTACGATGCCCTGTTCCTTTATGATTTCTGTTACTTTTATATAATTTAACACAGTGCCGCCGTATTCCACGCATGTATGTGCCAGGCTGATGGCCATCCGGGCATCATCAAACTGGCCATCGTGATAGATTAGGCCTCCTTTCAGACCTTTTTTCCCCACATTGGGTAATGCTTTGATTGTTTCAGCTTTTGAAATATGTCTGGAAGGACCCAGTCCCAGTTTGCCGGCCATGAAATCATATACTTTAAGACCGACGGAATAAAATGGTCCATCCCACCAGTCGTATGCAGGTATCACAAATGACTGGTTTCTTACCAGGTGTGGTGCATTCTGAAACATCAATCCCCGTTCTTTGAGGGCTTCAAATACCAGGGATATATCCCCTTGCTGTAAGTATCTGACACCACCATGAATCAGCTTGGTACTTCTGCTCGAAGTACCCTTTGCAAAATCGTTCTGTTCAAGCAACAGGGGCTTAAATCCCCTGGTTGCGGCATCTAAAGCTGTACCCAGACCTGTGGCTCCACCGCCTATAATTACAATCTCCCATTGTTTTTCATTGGATAGATTATTGAGCATTACTTCTCTTTTCATATACCAGCTCTTTTTACGATGTATTCCAGAGTTTGCTGCGGTCTAAAGCTTTATTCCAGTTTTCAATCACCACATTAAAATCATCCGGACCGATTTCAGGCTCAAATATCCTTTCGGCCTGCCATTGATGCTTCAGATCATCCATGCTCTTCCAGTATCCCGTTGCCAAACCTG
>Ga0315547_1002381_pt1 | contig 13312 bp, 8 predicted proteins | sample SalMarSW160240MG_2_FD_202542 | JGI IMG/M metagenome (GOLD analysis project Ga0315547, IMG submission 202542) | Salt marsh sediment microbial communities from the Plum Island Ecosystem LTER, Massachusetts, United States - Salt Marsh Sediment SW1601-240 ... | reverse complement strand
GGTCCTGAAACGATTACAGGATACTTTGGAGGGGTTGGCCAACCAAATGATCACCCAATTAAATGGGTAGATGAGTTTCTTTACTATTATACAAACTATGGCGTGAAGCAGGTATTAAATATTAATCCTGGGACTATACTTTTAGGATATATGATGCATAAACTGGGGATAGATATTGAATTTAAGATTTCTGTCTACATGGGAAACGATAACCCGTATGCTGTGTTTTGGACGCTTATGGCTGCTCGAATGTTCTGTAGAGACGATGGTTCCACATCACTTATTGGATTTAATTTCTCCAACTCAGTGGACAATACGACTATTGAATTCAGTGGCGACATCAGAAAATCTCTTGGTCTTGAAGATTTTGTCAGATTTGAACATCATATTTTTGAGACATGGAAAAGCATTGTCATCCAACCATATGATCGAAGAGATGAGCTTTTAGAGATTGCTTCAAAAGTAAAGAATATCAGTGCTAAACATGAAGGTGGGGAGATTTCAGTGGAACAGAAAAGAAAACACCCGTCAGATATCGCTGAATATTTCTTATCTAAGAAAGATATTGATGAGAAAGGACTAATGCCTGCTCTCACTCAAAATTACCTGGATAAACATGAGACAATAAACAACACTGCGAAGGCATTGACTGAAAAAGGACTGACATTTATTGCAGCACCTAAACTCCATCATAGAGGGGCATGAGTTATGCAGTTTAAACTCGCATTTATTGGATTCGGTACTGTGGGTCAAGGCTTGACAGAGATACTGTTAGAAAAAAAGGATATGCTTGCAGAAAAGTATGACTTTCGTTACACGGTGGTGGCTATTTCTGATATCATGAAAGGTTCGGTTTATGATGAGAATGGTCTCGACATGACCAAAGTACTCGATCTTGTAAAAAAAGGTAAGAAGTTGGACGAGTATCCATCTGGTATTAAGGGTTTAGACAGTTTGGCTACTATCAAAGATACCAATGCTGATACGATTGTAGAGGTCACTTTTACTGATGTCAAAACAGGGGAACCGGCCCTTACGCACATAAAAACTGCTCTTAGTGCAGGAAAGAATGTAGTATCTACCAATAAAGGACCTGTAGTAAAACAGGCTGTGGAACTTTTAGATATGGCAGCGTCCAATAATGTACACTATGGTTTTGAGGGTGTTGTGTTGGCAGGAACGCCTGCATTGAATCTTGCCAGATTCTCTTTAGCAGGAAATAAGATCAATGGTTTCAAAGGCATATTGAATGGCACCACCAACTATATTCTTACGAGAATGGAGGAAAGCATGTCTTATGATGATGCATTAAAGAAGGCACAGGAACTTGGCTATGCTGAGGCAGATCCAACTGGGGATGTAGAGGGTTTAGATGCTCTTGGTAAGGTGGTCATTTTATCCAATGTTGTACTTGGCAAGAATATAAGTTGGAAAGATGTAGAAAGAAAAGGAATAACTGAAATTACAAAGGAAGATATTGAGAATGCAAAAGCTGAGGGGAAGCGTTGGAAACTAATAGGAAGTGCAGAGGTTCAACCAGATGGCTCCGTGAAGGCAAAGGTTTGGCCGGAGAAATTGCCACTAAGTGATCCGCTGGCTGGTGTCAACGAAGCCATCAATGCATTGACCTATCATACTGACGAACTAGGTCCAGTTACTATTGTTGGGCCTGGTGCAGGTCGTCGTGAAACAGGTTTCTCACTTCTAATCGATCTTTTGGAAATAAATCGAAAATTGTAAAGGAACGTGTTCTAATGGGTGGCGGATACACAGGAAAAACACTCGTTATCAATTTAAATACTCATTCTACAAAAGCTGAAGACACCGATATGGCAGCTGCTAAAAATTTTATAGGAGCTAAAGGCCTTGGAGCTAAGATTCTCTTCGATAGACTTCCAAAAGGTACAGATCCATTATCTCCTGAAAATATTTTGATATTTACAACCGGACCCCTTACTAGTACTCGAGCTCAGACATCAGGTCGAGGTACTGTGGTTACTAAATCTCCTCAAACTGGTTTATTTTTGGATTCTCATTTTGGCGGCATCTTTGCTGCGGAAATGAAAAAAGCAGGATGGGATTTTATAATTGTCAATGGACGGTCTGATGATCCAATTTACCTTGTTGTAAAAGATGATTCAATTGAGTTCAGGGATGCTTCAAAATTATGGGGGAAAGAATGCCTTGAAACACATAACTGGCTACAAAAAACCGAAGGAAAAGTAAAAACTGCTCTTATTGGACCAGCCGGGGAGAATCTTGTGAAGTTCTCTGCTATCACAATGGATGGCCATCGGCATGCAGGGAGAGGTGGATCTGGAGCAGTTATGGGCTCTAAGAATCTCAAAGCTATTGCAATCACTGGAAGCGGTAGCGTACCATTGCATGATCCAGACGGATTCCAAAAAATTGCTAAAGACGTTTTAAAACGAATTCAAGAAAATGATTTCGTTCCCAAACGTAGAAAATATGGTACGCCTTATTGGGTTGATGTTGTTAATGATGAGGGTTTCATTCCAACAAAAAACTACCAAGAAGGCTACTTTGAAAAGGGAAATAAAATCAATGCAAAAACAATGCAAAAGAGAATTGTGGACAGTGGTGGTGCATGCTACAATTGTGTGATTGCATGTTGGAATAAATCATCCATCAAATCAGGACCCCACAAAGGTGTTTCATTGGTTGGACCAGAATACGAAACTATTGCATTGATGGGCTCTAATCTATGTATGGATTCAATTGAGGATATTGCATATCTTAATGAAAGGTGTAACGAACTTGGAATGGATACGATTTCGTTAGGTGGAGTGCTTGGGTTTGCTATCGAGGCATATGAAAAAGGAGTCATAAATATAGAAGATCTTAACGGAAACGATATCGGATGGGGTAAGGCAGATGAATTAGCAAAGCTAATAGATGATATCGCTCACCGAAGAGGTAGAGCTGCTGATATTTTGGCTGAAGGAGTAAAGATCGCTTCAGAAAAGCTAGGGAAAAATTCTGAAGATTTTGCTGTGCATGCCAAAGGGTTAGAGATACCTGGCTATGATCCACGTGGAACATTTGGCATGGGATTGGCCTATGCAACATCAGATAGAGGTGGATGTCATCAGAGGGCATGGACTGTTAAAGCTGAGCTTTACGATCCAGAACTTGAGAGATTTTCTTTTGAAAATAAGGCAAAAATGGTAAAAGACGTTCAAGACGAACGAGCAGCATTTTTCTCATTAGTCCTATGTGACTTTGCCCCTATATCTGAAGGAGATTGTGTAGATATGTGGAATCTGGCTACTGGATTCAACCATACAGTTGAGAGCTATCTATTGGCTGGAGAGCGCATATGGAATCTTATCAGATTGTTTAACATTAGAGAGGGTCTCGATCCAGCTGATGATAAATTACCGCCTCGATTTTTCAATGACCCGTTCACCAAAGGACCTGCTAAAGGAATAGTTTTAACAAAAGAAGGATTTCAGCAGAGCCTAAAAGAGTATTATTCTTTAAGAGGCTGGGATACAAAAGGTGTGCCAACTGCGAAAAAGCTCAAGGAACTTGATTTGGACAAATATGTAATTAAATATAACAAAAGGTGATGGAATATGGTAGAATTAAGCAAAGGGGCAAATAGGATTTATGGGGAAGCAGCATTTGAAGTGCTTGCAAAAGCCCAGGAACTAGAAAGACAAGGTAAAAACATTCTCCATTTTGAGATTGGAGAACCAGATATGGAGACCCCTAACAATATTGTCCAGGCAGGTATTCAAGCAATCCAAGATAAAAAGACACATTATACCCCCTCTATTGGAACTTTGAATCTTAGAAAGGCAGTTCAGGATGAGGTAGAAAAAACAAGAGGTTACAGGCCAGATTTAAAACAAGTTGTAATCACTCCTGGTTTGAAACCTGGTATATTCTTTTCGATGCTTTCCATTGTTAATCCTGGAGATGAGGTTATATATCAAGATCCAGGCTACCCAACATATGGTTCAGTAACCTCTTTTTTAGGAGCAAAAAATGTAAAGATACCACTTTTAGAAGAGAATGAATTTCGTATGAATCCTGGCGATGTTAGAGATAGGATAACTAAGAAGACAAAACTAATTATTGTAAATTCCCCCCAAAATCCAACCGGATCAATGATGACTAAATCTGAATTAGACGGTATTGCAGAACTAGCAGAAGAACATGATATTTTTGTAGTGTCAGATGAAATATACTCAAAGATGACATATGATACAAAGCATTACACTACAACTGCCAGAGATGGAGCCAAAAAAAGAACTGTGCTTTTAGATGGTTTCTCCAAATACTATGCCATGACAGGTTGGCGATTGGGGTATATGGTAGCACCTCCAAAAATGGCTGAGAGATTGAACGATTTCTTAGTAAGTGCAGTTTCATGTACCGCAGCATTCACTCAATGGGCAGGTTTAGAAGCATTGACTGGAGATCAAAGTTTTATATCCAAGATGATGGCAAGGTTTAAAGAAAAGAGAGATAGAATTGTTAAGGGTTTGAATTCCATACCAAACTTTACATGTTTAGCACCTAAAGGTGCATTCTATGCTTTTCCTAACATTAAGAAAACCGGCATGAGTTCTCAAGAATGTGCTGATCATCTACTTTACAAAGCAGGAGTGGCTGTCCTTCCAGGTACTGCATTTGGTCCTTATGGTGAAGGATACCTCAGATTTTCTTATGCAACAACTTTGGAAAAGATTGATGTGGCTATCGAAAGAATCAAGCAATCTTTTGAATAAAAAAGTTTAATGTGCCTATGGGGCACATTATTCTTATTTTTGTGAAGTATAAATTATAGGTCTCTACGAAATGCACCAGTGAGCATTGCGTGCCGCTCAAAATCTTCAACCCAGTCAAAATCTAGGTCAAATTCTTCCTTGCTTTTCTTCCATGCTTTTCCATCTAAATGTGCTTTTTGTTCTTCTATCAATTTTGCAAGTGGAGCAAATCGTTTTGCCTTATGAACTGGATAGTATGAAGATTGTTCTACTCCATCCAACGTCCGAATATTTTCCTTTAAGAATCTGTTTACTGTCTCTTTTGAATCAGCAGCAATGTTCATAATAAGGTCCTCATCTCCTAACGAATATGATATGTAGATTGGGAAAATATTGAATGGATAATTATAGTTTACCAGATGGTCATAAATCCTTTTGTAATTTCTTGGATGGGCATAGATGCGTATCACATATCTTTGGATGTTTTCAGGCTTCTTCTTTGGAATTGGAAAAAATACCGGTTTCATTAGAGATATTGTTTTTGTGTGGTGAACCTCCTCACATTTGACAATTTCCTCTGTAATAAAACTAGCAATGTCATCCGAATGTTTGACATCAAAAATTAAACCAACATTCATCATTCCTTCGGATTGAGTGGCGTATAAAGGAGTTATCGGCTCATCTTCTTTGTTTTTGATTTCCTTCTCAATATAATTCCATAATCTACTGAGATCTGTTTTTGGATACAGTCTTACTATCATCAACATATTGTATTCCTCCTAATAATTGGTATCGGTAGATTGGGCTCTAATATGTTTTAAGTATAAGAATTTTTTTACATTTACAACCCTACAGATTACAAATGATTTAAGTACTAATTTTATATTAACCGTACTACTCTACTAAGGCGTAATTAACCGGGGAGGTCTATTACTATGGGAAAAGGTATCGTTCAAAAAATATTAGGAAAACATATTGTAGAAGGCGAATGGGAACCAGGGAAAGAAATAGCTATCCAGATAGATCAAACGCTTACACAGGATGCAACAGGAACCATGGCCTATCTGCAGTTTGAGGCAATGGGTGTTCCGAAGGTAAAAACAGAGCTTTCAGTCAGTTATGTTGATCACAACACTGTTCAGATTGGTTTTGAAAATGCAGATGACCATAAGTATCTTCAGAGTGTAGCAACAAAATATGGAGCAGTTTATTCACGAGCAGGTAACGGTATTTGTCATCAAGTTCATCTGGAGCGTTTTGGTAAACCTGGTAAAACATTGCTAGGCTCTGATTCTCATACGCCAACTGGCGGCGGTATTGGTATGGTTGCCATTGGAGCAGGTGGTCTTGATGTTGCTGTTGCTATGGCTGGTGGTCCGTTTTATTTGACATGTCCAAAGGTAATAAAAGTCAATCTAAAAGGTAAACTTAAACCATGGTGCGCTGCCAAAGATGTTGTTCTTAAAATGCTTGAGATTTTTACAACTAAGGGCAACGTTGGTTGTGTGTTTGAATATGGTGGCGAAGGAGTAGAGACACTATCCGTTCCTGAGAGAGCTACAATCACAAATATGGGTGCCGAGTGTGGCGTTACTACGTCTGTTTTCCCAAGTGATGAAACAGCCAGAGCTTTCCTAAAAGCTCAAGATCGTGAAAAGGATTGGGTTGAACTCAAGGCTGACCCAGATGCAGAATACGAAAAAGTAATCGATCTTGATTTAAGTGAAATCGTCCCTCTAACAGCTTATCCGCATAGTCCCGGAAATATCAAAACTGTTAAAGAACTGGATGGAATGGATGTAGATCAAGTATGTCTTGGTAGTTGCACCAATTCGTCATACAAAGATTTGATGACTGTTGCAAAGATCGTGAAAGGAAAAACTACTCATCCAAATGTTAGCTTTGTAATAGCACCTGGTTCAAAACAAGTACTTGAAAATATTGCTCGTGATGGTGCACTAACTGATCTAATTGCTGCTGGTGCAAGAATTGCTGAATCAGCATGTGGTTTTTGTATTGGAAATAGCCAGTCGCCTAAAACTGATGCAGTATCATTACGAACAAGCAACCGTAACTTTTTGGGAAGATCTGGAACCAAAAGTGCAAACGCATATTTGGTAAGTCCAGAGACCGCAGCAGCCGCAGTAATTACTGGTAAAATGACTGACCCGAGAGATTTGGAAAAACAAGGAATAAGTTATCCAAATATCCAGATGCCTGAAGAATTCTACATTGATGATAGTATGTTCATTTATCCATCAGAGCATCCAGAAGACATTAAAATCTATCGTGGACCGAACATTGGTGATCCACCAGCAAGTCTACCATTGCCTGATGAAATCAAAGGTGAAATAACAATCAAAGTGGAAGATCAAATCACTACTGATCACATAATTCCAGCAGGTGCAAAGATGAAGTATCGATCGAATGTTCCAAAATATTCTGAGTTTTTATTTGAAGTAGTTGACTCAAACTTTTATGAACGTGCAAAGAAAATAAGAGATGGCGGTAGACACAATATATTTGTTGCAGGACTAAGCTATGGTCAAGGTTCATCACGTGAACATGCAGCACTTTGTCCAATGTTTATGGGGACCAAAGCAGTCATTGCAAAATCATTTGAAAGAATTCATACAGCAAATCTAATCAACTTTGGAATAATACCATTGACTTTCAAAAACGAAGCAGATTATAACAAAGTCGACCAGGGCGACGACATAGAAATACCCAATATAAAAACAGCAATCAAAAATGGTGGAGTTTTAACAGTTCAAAATAAGACTAAAGGAATCGAGTTTGAAGTAGAATACAATCTCTCAGATAGGCAAAGAGAGATAATTATTGCAGGAGGGACTCTTGCATATATGAAAGAAAAAGCTAAATAAAATTTGAAGAGGTAGAAAGAATATGGCACAAAGAGGCATAAGAGAATATGATGGGAAAAGGATGCTTGCCAAATACTGGACAGAGTATATAAGCAAGGATTTTGAATTCCCAGGAAAAATCGTAATGGTGGATCCAAATACAAAACTTGATGATCTACCTAAAAAGCATAAATGGCTTAAAGATACAAAGCTGGTGGTAAAACCTGATCAACTTTTTGGAAAACGTGGAAAACACGGCCTCATTAAAGCAAACGCAAGCTTTGCAGAGGCAAAGAAATGGATCAAAGAGCGAATGAACAAGGAGACAAAAGTTGGAAAAGTAACCGGAACCTTGACTCATTTTATTATAGAACCATTTGTTCCGCACAAAGGCGAGTTTTATGTTGCAATAAAAAGTAACCGTGAAGGCGATACAATTTATTTCTCCAATCACGGCGGAGTAGATATAGAAAGCGTGTGGAAAACTGTTTCAGAGATCCAAATTGATGTAAACGACAATGTCGATAAAATAAATATTGAAAGTAAACTACCAAAAGATACACCAAATGCAAATAAGAAAATGTTTGCTGAATTTATCAAAGGGCTTTACAAATTCTACAGGGATCTTAACTATGCGTATCTTGAGATAAACCCGTTTGTGGTAACAGGTAAAGAAATAGTTCCACTAGATCTTGTCGCTCGAATTGATGACACTGGTCATTTCGAAAGTAGCGAGAAATGGGACGGTCTTACATTTCCGGCACCATTTGGAAGAAAACTTTCAAAAGAAGAAAAATACGTTAAGATGATGGATGAAAAAAGTGGAGCATCCCTAAAACTTACCGTCTTAAATCCAAAGGGACGTGTTTGGACTATGGTTGCTGGTGGCGGTGGTAGTGTTATTTACACAGATACCATCGTTGACTTAGGCTACCGAGATGAACTTGCAAACTATGGAGAATACAGTGGAAATCCAACAACTGATCTCACTTACGAATATGCAAAGACAGTTCTTGATTTAATGACCCGTGAGAAGGATCCAAAAGGACGACCAAAGTTCTTACTAGTTGGAGGCGGTATTGCAAACTTTACAGATGTTGCAAAAACATTTACCGGCATTACTATGGCACTTCGTGATTACAAAAAGAAACTGAAAGACACAAAAGTAAAAATCTATGTTAGACGTGGTGGACCAAACTACCAGGAAGGTCTTCGTATTATGAAGGATCTTGGTGAAGAACTTGGAATTCCAATTGATGTATATGGCCCTGAAACACATATGACACGTATTGTTGATATGGCTCTAGGGGGTAAATAATGGAGGTGGTTACCATGACAAAAACTACGAAATCAAATAAAAGGTCTGATTATATTTTGATGGATAAAAACACAAAAGCAATTGTTTTCGGTTTTCAAACACGTGCAATTCAACGTATGCTTGATTTTGATTATATTTGCAGACGTGAAGAACCATCTGTAGTTATTGTTGTAAATCCAACACGTGATGGAATGCATAAATGTTTCTGGGGAACAAAAGAAATTCTTATACCAATGGTTAAAACCCTTAAAGAAGCAACCAGGTTGCATCCAGAAGCAGATTTCATGGTAAATTTTGCAAGTTTCAGATCAGCATATGCTACAAGCAAAGAAGCACTTGAAACAAAGACTATCCGTTCAGTTGCTATAATTGCAGAAGGCATACCTGAACAAAGAACAAAAGAACTTATAAAAACTGCAAACGAAAATAACAAATGGATTATTGGTCCCGCAACTGTTGGAGGAATTGCAGCAGGTGGCTTTAGAATAGGAAACACGGCTGGAATGCTTGATAATATTGTTGCATCAAAGTTACATCGTCAGGGTAGTGTTGCATATGTTTCAAAATCTGGTGGACTTAGTAATGAGCTGAATAACATCATTGCAATGAACACCGATGGAGTATACGAAGGAGTTGCAATTGGTGGAGACAGATACCCGGGTTCAACCTTTATTCAGCATATGATGAGATATGAGAAAAACCCTGATATCAAAATGATGGTATTACTTGGTGAAGTCGGTGGAACAGATGAATACGAAGTAATAGATGCAATGAAGAAAGGAAGAATCAAAAAACCAGTTGTTGCCTGGTGCATTGGAACCTGTTCAAAAGTATTCCCGGCTGAAGTCCAGTTTGGTCATGCAGGAGCTCGAGCAGGAGCTGATCGTGAAACATCAGATGTTAAAAACAAAGCACTCAAAGACGCTGGTGCATATGTTCCAACTAGTTTTGATGACTTTGATGAACAAATCAAAAAAGCATATGATAAACTAGTGAAAAGTGGCAAACATAAACCAATTCCAGATGTTGAACCACCAACGATACCACTAGACTATGCAGTAGCACTTAAACAAGGTATGATAAGACGACCTGCTAGTTTTATTGCAACAATTTCTGATGATCGTGGTGAAGAACTACGGTACTGTGGTGTGAAGATTAGTAAGATTTTTGAAGAAAAATGGGGACTTGGTGGAGTAATAGGTCTACTTTGGTTTAAGAAAAACCTGCCACCATGGGCTCGAGAGTTCATTGAACGTGTTGTCTTACTTACTGCAGATCATGGGCCAGCCGTTTCTGGTGCACACAATAGTATTATTGCATCACGTGCAGGAAAAGATTTGATATCTTCACTTGTCAGTGGACTTTTGACTATTGGACCTCGTTTTGGTGGCGCAGTACAAGGTAGTGCAGATCACTTCACAAAATACTTGTATGCTGGTGAAGAACCAAGCTTCATGGTAAGAGACATGAAAAACAAAAACGTAAACATTCAAGGTATCGGACACCGTATTAAATCAGTTACAAACCCTGATGTTCGTGTTACAATCATGGTAGATTTTGCAAAGAAAAACTTCCCTGTGACCGAAACACTGGACTACGCATTGTCGATTGAAAAACTAACAACATCAAAAAGAAACAATCTAATCTTAAATGTTGATGGTTGTATTGGTGTATTGTGCTGTGACATGCTACGTGGAATAGGATATACTCGTGATGAAGTCCGTGAATTTGTAGATCTTGGAATCTTGAATGCGTTCTTTGTTCTCGGACGAAGCATTGGCTTCATGGGGCATATCATGGATCAGAAACGTTTGAAATCTAGATTATACAGACATCCATGGGATGACATCGAATATATGATGCCAGATAAACCAGAGAAAGTCAAGTAATGGGGGAAATAGCAATGAGTAACGTAGGGAAGATAATCTACACAAAAGTTGATGAAGCACCAGCTTTAGCAACTTACTCTTTTCTTCCTATTATCAAAGCGTTCACAGAGGCAGCAGGAGTCAATGTTGAAACAAGAGATATTTCTCTAGCGGGAAGAATTATTGCAACCTTTCCTGAGAATCTAACCGATGAGCAAAGGCAATCTAATGACTTGGCTGAGCTTGGGGAGCTTGTAAAAAAGCCAGAGGGAAATGTAATCAAACTCCCATGCATCAGCGCATCAATTCCTCAATTGAAAGCGGCAATTAAAGAACTCCAAGGACATGGATATAATCTGCCTGATTATCCAGAGGATCCACAAAATGATGCAGAGAAACAAATTAAGGCAAGGTTTGATAAAATTAAGGGAAGTGCTGTAAACCCTGTTTTAAGAGAAGGAAACTCAGATCGTAGAGTCCCAGGCCCAGTAAAAACCTATGCAAAACAAAACCCACATCCAATGGGCGGATGGTCAGCAGACTCAAAATCACATGTTGCACATATGACTAGTGGTGACCTGCGCTCCAATGAGAAATCTACAACGATTACACAAGCAACAGCTGGAGATTCCAAAATTGAGTTCATAGGCAATGATGGAAATATCAAAGTTCTAAAGGAAAAGCTTGCACTTATTGATGGTGAAATAATTGATGCTACAGTTTTTAGCAAACAAGCGCTTCGTGTATTTCTAGAAGAGCAAATAAAAGATGCAAAAGAAAAAGGCGTATTGTTCTCTGTGCATTTGAAAGCTACAATGATGAAAGTTTCAGATCCTATCATTTTTGGACATGTGGTTTCTGTTTTCTTCAAAGACGTATTTGAAAAACATGCGTCAGTTTTTGCAGAACTGGGTATCAGTCAAAACAATGGACTGGGTGACCTTTATGCAAAAATCAAAAACTTACCTGAAGAAAAAAGAAAAGAAATCGAAGCTGACATACAGAAATGTTACGAAAATGGACCAAAACTAGCGATGGTGAACTCTGATAAAGGCATCACAAACTTGCATGTGCCAAGCGATATTATAATCGATGCATCCATGCCTGCAGCAATTCGTAATTCGGGTAGAATGTGGGATTCAGATGGCAAACTCCAGGACACAAAATTTGTGATACCTGACAGTAGTTATGCTGGTGTGTATAAGGAAACTATTGATTTCTGTAAAAAACATGGAGCCTTTGACCCAACAACAATGGGAACTGTTCAAAATGTAGGTCTTATGGCACAAAAAGCAGAAGAATACGGATCTCACGATAAGACATTCCAAATCTCAGGTGACGGAAAAGTTCGTGTTGTTGCAGCTTCAGGACAAACAATGCTCGAGCACGCAGTTGAAGAAGGCGATATCTGGCGTATGTGTCAGGTAAAAGATCTGCCGATTCAAGACTGGGTTAAACTAGCTGTAAATAGAGCAAAAGCAACAAAATCACCTGCGGTTTTCTGGCTAGATAAAAACAGAGCACACGATGCACAGCTCATAGAAAAAGTAAATCGCTATTTGAAAGATCATGATACAAGTGGTCTGGAAATCCATATCATGTCTCCAGTAGAAGCCACACGTTTCTCAATTGAGCGTATGAAAGATGGCAAAGACACGATTTCAGTTACAGGTAACGTGCTGCGTGATTATCTAACCGACTTGTTCCCAATTCTTGAAGTAGGTACCAGTGCAAAAATGTATTCAATAGTACCTCTTATGAATGGTGGTGGGTTATATGAAACTGGAGCAGGCGGCTCAGCACCCAAGCATGTTCAACAGTTTCTGGAAGAAGGACATCTAAGATGGGATTCCCTTGGTGAATTTCTAGCTATTGCAGTATCATTAGAACATTTGAGCAACACAACCAATAATGATAAAGCTAAAGTATTAGCAGACACCCTTGACCAAGCAACTGCAAAATTCCTTTTAAACAACAAATCTCCTTCTCGCAAGGTTAATGAGTTGGACAATAGAGGTAGTCATTTCTACCTAACATTATACTGGGCACAAGCATTGGTTGATCAAACTAAAGATGCCGAACTTCAAACACGTTTTGCTAAACTAGCAAAAGAACTTGCAGACAATGAGGCTAAGATCATTGATGAGATGAACGCGGCACAAGGAAAGTCAGTTGAGTTAGGTGGTTACTACAAACCAAATATTGAACTGGTAACTAAAGCAATGCGTCCAAGTGCAACTTTCAATGCAGCAATAGAATCATTAGCTGTTATTAATGCATAAACTGTACGACCCGAAATAGAAAAGAAAGGGCAAAGTGTTATCAATAGACAAATGAGAGGTTTTTCTCTCATCTTATAATTTTTTAACGGTCTTAGTTGCTACAATATTAATGTCAGTATTTGCAACGTTGTTGAGTATTCTCTGTCCCAATTTCACAGGGGCATTCACCTTTGTTTTTCTGGTTTCTTTTAAAACATTAAAGATTTTTTCTTTTGGAACGGGCTTAGTACTCTTTACACTA
>Ga0315547_1002378_pt1 | contig 13327 bp, 9 predicted proteins | sample SalMarSW160240MG_2_FD_202542 | JGI IMG/M metagenome (GOLD analysis project Ga0315547, IMG submission 202542) | Salt marsh sediment microbial communities from the Plum Island Ecosystem LTER, Massachusetts, United States - Salt Marsh Sediment SW1601-240 ... | reverse complement strand
GATAAAGTATAAAATGAACGGTGAAGAAAAATATTATGATATTGAACCTGAAGATCCTGATGAAGTAAATGGTATCGGTCAAGATATTGAAAGTCCTTTCGACCCAAAAAAAATTAAAATCACAATTGAGCCAAATACAATTTATGGATTAGTTCAGAGAATGAAGTTCAAAAACATAGACATGAATACAGAATTTCAGAGGAAGGGCAACCTCTGGAGTGCACCAGTTCAAAGCAGACTTATTGAATCACTATTATTAAGATTCCCATTGCCTGCTTTCTATTTTGATGCTACAAATGATAATAAATGGCTGGTAGTAGATGGATTACAAAGACTTTGGTCATTGAAAAATTTTATTCTGGAAGATAAAAATCCACTTACTACCCAGGGATTGGAGATACTTACAGGTCCTGATTTTTCTAATAAAACTTTCAAAGGCTTATCGCCCACATTTCAAAGAAGAATTCTTGAAACACCAGTAACAACCTATCTTATCCAACCAGGAACGCCAAAAGATGTTAAGTATAATGTTTTTAGAAGGATTAATACCAGTGCATTAACACTTACTCCCCAAGAAATTCGCCATGCTTTAAATCAAGGACAAGCGGCAGATTATTTAAAAAATATTACAGAAAGCAAAGAATTTAGATCCTATATTAGGGTTAGAGATAATCGAATGCAGGATAGAGAATTAGTATTAAGGTATTTAGCATATGTTTTAGTTGATTATAGGAAATATGAAAAACCGATGGCTTCTTTTCTTGATAAGAGAATGGAAGAACTAAATAATTTGTCACAAGAAAAATTGGATGAGCTTCGTATTAATTTATTAAGAGCCCTACAACTTTCTAAGGAACTTTTCAAAGAACACATCTTTAGTAGATCTATTGTGGAAGAAAATCGTAAAATGCTCAATAGCGCTCTTTTTGAAGTGTGGACATCCTCATTAGCAAAACTCAAGATTAATGAGTACAAAAATATATTGAAATACAAGACTGAATTAATCAGTGAATTTAAAAAGAAGCTTTCTGAAGATAAAGATTTTAAAAACTCTGTTTCTTCTGCAACATCAGGTAAAGCAGCAGTTATTAAAAGGTTTGAGACTATAGAAACCTTAATTAAAAAATATACATTATGATAACAAGGTTAAATCTTGAGAATTTCAAATCATTTAGCAGTCTCGATATGAATTTTTCCAATCTAAATGTTTTTGCTGGCATTAATGGTATTGGAAAATCGTCAGTTATTCAATCATTACTCCTACTTCGTCAATCGCTCACTAAGGTTCTCTCTCCTGAAGCCTATGGTATCTTTATAAAAGGCGATTTGATTGATCTTGGTACCGGTAAGGACATTCTCCATAGTGACGCTAGCGAAGGAATTATTAGATTCAATCTCGAATTTGACTATAATAAGAAATTGAATTGTACATGTAAATATGATCCTGATATTAACATTCTTCCATTAGAAGAAACAGATTTTCAATTGGATAACTCTCAAGCTCTATTTAATAACAATTTTCAATATCTTGGAGCACAGCGGGCAGAACCTGCATTTTCATACCCGATGGATTCTTTTAAAGTTGATAAATTAAGGACACTTGGAAAATATGGTGAATACACTGCACATTTTATTGCGCAAAATAAGAGAAGAGAGGTTAAATTAGCCGAATTACTTAATAAGCACGAATCATCAAAAGACCTGTTAAATCAGATAATCGCATGGCTTAATGAAATATCACCAGGTGTATCTCTTGATTCAACAGCCTATCCAGAGCTAAACCTAGCAAAAGTCTCATATTCATTTAGTGGACAAAGTAGTTACTCTGATGATTACTCTCCTGTTAACGTAGGATTTGGATATAGCTACGTTTTACCCGTTTTAACTGCAATTCTTTCTGCAGAAAAGAATTCATTATTAATTGTTGAAAATCCTGAATCCCATTTACATCCTCGTGGTCAGGCAATTCTCGGTTTATTATTTTCATTTGCCGCTAATAGTGGTATTCAATTGTTTGTTGAGACTCATAGTGATCATTTAATAAATGGTATTCGAATCGGAATAAAGAAATACGGTGTGCTTAAAGAAAAGATCAAGGTATTCTTTTTCGACCGAGAAGAAGGTGAAAGTAATACTGAAATACTTTATCCACAAATTGATCAAAATGGGAAAATAAGCAATCTACCTAAAGGATTCCTGGACGAATACACAAATCAACTAGACCAACTCATCTCATAATGGATTACATTTTTAATGAATTATCTATCAAAGAAGTAGATAATATACATCTTGCACGAGGTATTCTTACTGATTTTGTAAAAACCTGTTCAAAAGTACAAAGCACTTTATCATTGGAAACGTTAAGAATTCATGAATCGATAGGAAGCCTTTATAATGTTTTTCTTACAAAAGATTACCCTGTATCTAAATGGTGCCATGATCATGAAATTGACCATGATATCAAACAAAAATTCTACCAAATTGTTGCGAATCCTCCCTTACTAATTGAAGAAGAAATAACTGAATTAGACATATTTGATACTTCATATTTCAGTTATAATACTCATGAATCTAAAGGCCTAGGAGTATCATATTTGCTTGATACGCTAGCTGTTAGTTTTTTAACAGAAAATTGTTGGGATGCTAATAGCATGATTTTAAAGCATGAATACTTTGATGATAATGATGAGGTCGTTACCAATCTTATTAATACTAAACATGGCGCAAGAGTTAATCATATTGATACACATATTGATTATTTTGCTGAAAAACGAAGGTCAATTATCTCTAAATGTTCAGAGATTTGGGATCAGAGAGAAACATTATTTCCCAACCTAATCTTTTGTGGAAAAACACGTAAACAATTAACAAGAGGCATAAGTTCTAAATATGTGTACCAAATATTTGACCGACTACTTTCCCTTAATGAATATATTAAATCCTGGCAATCTGGAGAATTTAATGTTAATGATTTTGTTACTAATCAAAATATTACATGCTCAACAGAATCTGAATGCACTTTAAGATTATATGGAGACCAACGAAGGTTTTCTATACCTGAAAAAGGCAGTGAACTTTTTTCATTACATATTAAAACAGGAAATCTGAGATTTCACTTTTATCCAGATTCTTCGATTAGAAAGGCATACATTGGTTATATTGGAAGTCATCTTGATACATGCACCGATTGAGGTTTTTAATACGCAGGCACGCACATTGGCAAGCCGCCAAAAACACCGCGCATTCAAAGCTTGCCAAAGAGCATGCCTGCTAACCTCCTAAAATTTAAAATTTTTCTCCCTCCCGTCTAAGAAAAAAGTCTTCCAATAAAATGACAATTTGGAGGACAATGTTATACCCAAATAAAAACAAAATAATTTATACCAAGACAGTTTTTTGGTACCGAGACAAAAAACAAGGCCTAGCCCATAACACGGACAATATGGGTAAGTTGTTTGTCACACTTTTTGCTTTTGCTCCTGCACTCAAGACAAATTTGTAATGGTTCGTACACCCGGACACGCGCATCTGCACACAATAATGCTTTGTGTACCGTGATAACTTACTGGCTCCGTTCAACATTGTATCGCGACACTGCGCCAGTGCCCGTATCCAAATTTGTAACCGGGGATAAATTCTCGGCTCCGATCAACTTTGTACCGCGACACTCGTATAACTCACAAAACTTGTACCTGGACGGCAAAAAGTGCGCCATACCCTCCTTGCACCGTGACAGATTTCTGGCCCCGCTACCGCGGGGTACCGGGACTCTGCCCGGATGCTGCGTCGGGTAACACAACCTCCCCATATTGCCGGGCCGTTAGCTTTCAGGCAAGGTGCGACCGAAAAAGATTCGTATAAATTGGAAAATTCTATCAAGCTTGATTACATAGCTATATAACTTTATCTTTACAACCAAGACAATAGATCAATCAAATGGCAACCAAAAAAAAGGATAAAGTATTCCAAGACCTCCAAAGAATCCTAGATTCACAAGAATTCAAATCTGAAGATGATGTCCGCAAATTTATGGAAGGACTAATGCATAAACCTATTCCATCGTTTCCAAAAGAATCCCTTACAATTAAGGAACAAGCCCAAGATTTAATATATAAAGCCGTCGAAATGTCTGATGATGAAGGCTATAACTTAGCTCTTAAGGCTATACAGATGGATCCTGACTGCATTGAAGCATATGATTATTTAGGAGCACTTGAACCATTACCACATACTGCAATATTATACTATAAACACGGCATAGATATAGGGAAACGGATTTACGCAAAGACTCATTTCAAGGACGGCATCGGAAATTTCTGGATGATTCATGAAACCAGACCCTTTATGAGTTGCATGCAATCATATGCTGACTGCCTCAAAAACTTGGGTAGATTTCATGATGCAGTCTCAGTTTATGAAGAAATGATAAGGTTAAATCCGAACGATAACCAGGGAGTAAGGGACCAACTTCTTTTGTACTTAATCAGCATCAATGACTTTAATAAGTTTAGAAAATATGATAAACTGTACAAGGATGATCTTGGAGCCTTTTCATCATTTAATAGAGCTCTCTTTGCATTCAAGACTTTAGGATCATCAACCACCTCAAACGATTTACTTCAAAAAGCAATTGAGTCAAATAAATATGTAGTTCCCAGATTATTAAGGAAACCTGTGGCCGATGAATTTGCGGAAGTATATGGAATTGGTGACGAAAATGAAGCTATCTACTTCTGCTACTTTGCTCATCAAATATGGCATGAAACTTCCGGCGCTATTGACTGGATCAAAAGAAAAACAAAAGACACGGGACTCAAGATCGTAAAATAAATATGCCCGAAAAGCTAACACGGACAATATAGGTCATTTGTTTGTCACGGTTTTTGAACATCCTGCTTTCTTATAACATGACTCTTATATCGAACCACCCGGACACCGCACCAGTACCCTCAATTAAGACTCTGTGCCATGACTTATTCCTGGCTCCGTTGTCAGCTTGTAACGCGACACTGCTCCAGTGCCCATTTATAAATTTAATGTAAGGGGACTATTAACCTGCTTTCTATCAGCATTGTACCGCGACACGTGTATACGTTAGACAATTTGTGCCTGGACTCCAAAAACCGCGCCATGGCCTCCTTGTGCCGTGACAACTTTGTGCCTAAAGTATTAGTACACTGCCCGGCACTTACGTCGGCCAACACAAACGCCCCATATTGCCGGGCCGTTAGCACAAATATTTCATTATGTGACGATTATGCCTTAGCGCCGTGTTAACAAAGTTTAATCTTGACATGATAATTTCAGCATTTATACCGGGACCTCCCATCGCACGACAAACAATGGCCCTCCCGCCTTCATCCATAACCATCTGTTATTTAATTAACAATACTGCTTTCTACCGGGACTCTGCCATCGCGCGACGAATAAATACATGTGCTAACAGATTTTTTAACAGGTTACTATCAAAGTTGTGATAAAATTTTATCAATCAAGAATATTAACAAAAAATAGAGCTAATTAAATGGGACTAAATCCTATTTCATTGATTGGATTATTAAGCTGCAATAGTTACTTTTAACAAGAACTTGTGCTCAATAATTTGAATACTATGCCCAACGCAAATACCAAAAACTATCTCATTTATATTTTATTCTCTTTTTGCATATTTATATTACAAGGCCTTTCTGCTGTTGCTCAAATACAAAAACTTAAAATTGCAGACAATAACCGTTTCATAGTTAAAGAAGACGACACTCCATTTATTTGGATTGGGGAAACAAATTGGTTTTTTGCACAGCTTCCACCATCCACTATTGACCATATTTTAGATAAACGCAGTTCACAAGGCTTTACCGTTATGTTAGTAAGCTGTAGAAACAATTTATACAACGGGCAAGGACCTGGAGATATCAATAATATGAATGAAGCTTGGTGGTCTTATCTGGATGAATATGTCGAAAAATGTGAAAGAAGAAATTTATATGTTGGAATTACACTTGGTTGGTGGGGAATAGCAATGAATAACTCCGAACAGTATTTGTATAATTATGGAAAATGGGTAGGTCAAAGATATAAAGATAAAAACAATATAATCTGGTTAACGCTAGGAGAAGCCGGAAGCTATAAAAGAAATAATGAAATAGCAGATAGTCGTTTGGATGCGTTAGTTAAAGGCATAAGAGAAGGTGATACGGGAAACAAATTATTAACAATTCACGCTGATTACAAAAGAGGAACCAGCTTAACAAATGACAGTGATTTATGTGATTTTAATAACTGGCAGACTAGTCAATGGTGTTGTCCTACTGATTTGCCAAAAAATGATAGTCGTAAATGGACAGTATGGGAAGCTATTGAATTTGATTACAACAAGTTATACAATGGAATTCCAAAACCAACATTAGATTTAGAAGCGTGGTATGAGAATAATAAGGATTTTTGTGGGGCATCACCTTTTAATATAAGACGCAGGGCATATTACACGATTTTCGCCGGTGCTTTTGGTCATAATTATGGAGCCGGTGGGATCTGGGACGGATTGAAGTCTGAGAAATTCTGCAGTAGTAGTGCTCAGGATGCGTTATATTATCATGGAGCACAAGAAATGGGATACTTAAGTAGTTTTCTGCACGCTTTAGATTCCGATTTTTTAAAGTTCCGTCCTGATCAAAGTATTATTTTGGATGGAAATTCTCGCAACTATGATACTCATATTCAGGCTACTAGTGCATGTGATAATAGCTTTTTATTAGTATACTCTGCAAGTGATTCTCCATATATTATTGATTTGAAAAAACTCAATGGACGATCTTATTCAGCTATTTGGTACAGTCCACGTACAAATAAGTTTCAAAGTATTAATAATTCAACGAGGTATAGAGGTAAAAAGTCTCAAAAATTTGATCCGCCTGGAGACTTAGGACCAGGCAATGATTGGGTATTAATAGTGGGGAATAATCAATTCTGGAAGAGACATTTGTTCATTTAAACATTGGTCAATACATTGGAAATTGCTGATTAATAGAATAGTATTATAATAATCCGTAAATTTAGATAATGTTAAAATCTAAATATCTTGAACGTTGGATCCAAGCGAAAAAATGCATAAACCGACAGACAAATATTTACAAATAGCAAGAGAGTTAGTGTTAATTCCTTACAAACAGACTAAAATAGACAATTATAAATAGGAGCACTGAAAAGCACCTGACAAGGAATTCAAAGAAGACATCTACTTTAACAAATAAAGGAATCTGAGTCTGAGACTGTAGTGCCAGCCAAGCAGATATTTAAAAATAATAAGGGGGGCAAAGGTAGAAAAAAGGGATTACGACCAAGTTAACTGCCTCATGACTAATTACATACTTGTGCTAACACGGACAATAAAGGTAAGTTGTTTGTCATGCTTTTTGCATGATTCTGAGTTACTTATCAGGACCAGCACTTAAACCTGCACCCGGATACGCACAACTGCTCGTAATAAAAATTCTGCACCATGACAGTTTTCTGCCTTCTAATAAACTTGTACCGCGACACGCGCATAATTCAAAAAATTTTGTACCTGGATGGCAAAAACCTCGCCGTACACTCCTTGCACCGTGACAGCTATCTGGCTAAAGTACCACGACAAGTGCCCGGTGCTACGTCGGCCAACACAAACTCCCTTTATTGCCGGGCCGTTCAAGTTGGAATAAGACTGTGTATAAAACACTATTTAGGTGTCACGGCATGCTTTTTGTAGATTATAAAACACTAACTAACAACTTATAGCCATGAAAAAATCTTTGCTAATCGAAAGTGTCGTTGTTTTGACTTTAATTTCGTGCGAGACTCTTTTTAATGATCCAGAAGATGAGTGCCTCTTCAAAACTGACAATGGACTTGAATATAAGTATAGTGATTTTGAACTTTATGATTCATCAACACATATTTTTTATTTTAAGACTAATCATCCCGAATTTAAAACTGAAAAATCTTCGACATTTTCATTATTAGCAAATGGAGAGGAAATCTACAATGGCGTATTTTGGCCACCATATTCTTCTTCTCTTCCATATGGGCCTTTTATTTACTCGTTATTTTCTTTCTATCCAGACTATACTTTTAGAATTGAATTCATAACCATAGATAATAAACCTCAGGATACACGAAATGATCCAAGACTTATTTCTGCTTTAAAGGGACATAATCTATTGCATTCAGGATTATCTGCTGAGATTGAAAATGTTGAAAAAAATGGATCTCAATTGACATTTTCATTTATTGTTACAAATAAAGACAAATCAGACCTTTTAATCCTTGATCCCGAAAAAATGGGACCGAATCTTTTCCATTATTTTACTAATGAACCTATGTTCTTTAATATATCTCAAAATAAACTCTTTAGTTGCAGCATTGAGCATCAATCTCCTTCTCCCTGGAATAGTTGGAATACAGATTGGTTATCAGTATTAAGATCAGGAGATTCAAGACAGTTCACTTTTAATTATACGATTGATACACCTTTTACTCCTGGAGATTATAAAGTGTCCTTTGAATTTCCTGGACTGTCAAATCAAATTACAAGAGATCAGTTATATCAGGGTAATAAACGTATCTGGTTAGGTGATATCACCATGACGTTGAACTTAAAGATTCAATAACACCACGAACACCTAATACGGACGGTATAATTAATGGGCTTGTCATGCTTTTTGCTTGACACTGAGCCACTTATTGGGGACCAGTAATCGATCCAGCACATGACTACGCGCCAGTGCTTAAAATCAGCTTAGTAACCGGGGATAATGCCTCAATCGGTTATAAAACTTGTACCACGATGCTCGTAAAACGCAATCAAATTTGTACCATGATGGCAAAAAGTGCGCCATACCCTCCTTGCACCGTGACAATTTCCCGGCTAAAGTACCAGGACTCTGCCTGGTGCTGTCGTCGGGTAACACAACCTCCCTTTATTGCTGGGCCGTCAGAGTGTCTAAAAACCTATCCATTTTATTATAAATCAAAAACAAGACATTTTCATGAATTTGTTAATCTGTTGATAACCAAAATTAAAATATTTTCAGTACCTTTTAAAATGGCTTTATTGGATTAATTTTTACATATAAAAATGGTTATTAGACTGTCGTTATGCATAACCCAGAAACAACATGACAATAGAGATCCTACCAGACGAAAAAAGATTTGAGAATGAGTCTTTAATTAGATTTATGGGAATACATAAGCTAATCTTTTTAATAAGACAAAAGACTCTTTTTTTCACTAGACTTGATCTTTTACCCGATCCATTTGAAGGAGTCACCACAACTTTAATAAAACAACGATACCTTGCTAAGCTTATTCCACCACGTGAGCGAATGAATCCCCGATTACCTCAAGAATTGATAGAGGAAAACTTACGTCAAAAAGAATATACTGAACGACAATACGATGAAGAATCAATAAAAAAACAAAAATCCCAATTCGTGAATTGTTAGTCAAGAGGCGAAAGAGAATCAATGGCTATGTGGAACTTATATTCAAATAAGGAAAGTATCGCAATTAAAATAACAAAGAAAGATCTTCTAGATTATCTTGAAAACATTCTTAACATGCAACCACTTCTTTTTCCTGGATATAAATTAATCTGTGGACCTGTTAAATATTATGAACTTAATCCTGTTAATCTTAAAGTAGCAGTAAATGTACCATATAGTGCTTTTAAAAAGGATGTTGCCTTTGAATTTGAAAAGGAATATCGTCTATTAATAGTAAAACCGTTGGATAAAATTGATGATATTGTTGTTAATATTGACTTGAATATTACTGATATACTAATGAACAAAATGGAAATTATCTGCCATCCAGAAATGAATAAATGGCAATTTGATAATATTATAAATTTATGCCAAGGAATTAATTTTAAGAATGTTAGGAAATCCTTAATCGAAATAAAATAAAGGCTATGCATAATACGGACAATGCTAAAGGTAAGTTGCTTGTCATACTTTTTACAATTCCCCTCCCCAAATCCCCACATGCCTCAATTAATTGTCTGTCAACAACATAGCATACCTTTAATATTCGATCTAAGGCTATTTACAGCTCTTCTAAGCCACTATCAACCCCTCATTAGTAACTATCATTGTCAAAACATCAAAGTGTCTTAAAACGCTTAAAAACAGCATTTTAGGTTATTTGCATAAATTGCATTAAAATTTAACTAATTATTTATCAGCACATTAAATTTGCAACTGTATAACCTGGTCGTGAAGTCCCAGGTTTTTTATTTTAATATGCATAAATGAATAGACCCTTAAAATTGAAAGTTGCGATTGCATTTTATTATATAGGGATAATGCAAATGAAATTATTGTCTGTCATAATCACTCCAGTAATATGCAGCCAAGTGAGGCTGATATAAACCTGACAAAAAGGGTAACGGTGGCACTAAAGCTGATGGATGTGCAGCTGCTTGATCATTTGATAATATTAGCAGAAGGGAAGTATTATAGTATAGCAGATGAGGGAATTGTATAGAAATATATAATAACAATTACAATCCCCAATTCCCCAAATATTGTTTAATTTTGTATGAATTATGAAAGTTGATCCGTAAGTATTATATCAGTTAATATTTCAATGAAATATTGATATTCCCTTATGTGATTGACGGGGCGGTGCTTTGATTACGTTTGAATATTCAATTATTGATTATCAATATTTTGCTCGCTGCATATTATGAAAAATGTTATTGTTGAAAGGGTTATTCACGGTAGTGAAAGTCGTGTTGCCCTCAGATTCCCCTACGACAGAGAATTGATCTCTGTGGTTAAATCATTTCCTGATGCCAGGTGGAGTAAACGAATGAAGTGCTGGCATATAGCTGATAGCAAAGATGTCATCACTTTATTGCTAAAGGCCTTTAACAGAAAGGCATATATTGATTATTCTGCCATGAGAACAAATCTGGCAGAAAGGATTATATTGCAACGGGAGGAGGAGAAGAAGAAGGGAAAAAAGAGAGGGTCTTCTGATAATAGTCTCCCGGAACTGAGTGAGAAGGGGAAGGCAGACGTTACAAAGTACAGGAGATGGATGGAGTCGAACAGGTATCCGGAATCGACTGTAAAGACCTATACCGGTATGCTTACGACCTTCTTACGGTTTATCAGTCCGAAGGAAGCTTCGGAGTGTACCTCTGATGATCTTGTGAAGCTGGTTGATGAATACATACTTCCGAATGGATTAAGCTATTCGTATCAGAATCAGATGGTCAGTGCTGTGAAAAAATTCTACAGTAAGATATACAAGTCGGTAATTGATCCGGGTGAGATAAGCAGGCCGAGGCCTCAGTACCGGTTACCGAATGTATTAAGCAAGGATGAGGTGAAGAAGATTTTGGATGCACCTTTGAATGAGAAGCACCGGGTTATGTTAAGTCTTATTTATGCGTGTGGATTGCGGAGGAGTGAGTTAATGGAGCTTATGCCGGCAGATGTTGACAGTGACCGCAAACTATTACATATCAGGCAGTCGAAAGGATTCAAAGACAGGGTAGTGCCTTTATCTGAAAGGGTTATTGAAATGGTTAGGTCATATAAGGGCAGGTACAGGCCGACGCAGTATCTTTTTGAAGGTCAGTTTCCGGGCAGCAGATACAGTGCCAGCAGTCTTGAGAAAGTATTCAGGGCGGCATGTGAGACAGCCGGGATAAAAAAGTCGATAACTCTTCATGGGTTACGTCACAGTTATGCCACTCATCTTTTGGAGTCTGGAACGGATCTGAGGTACATTCAGGAGTTATTGGGTCACAAGAGCAGTCGAACGACGGAGATTTACACACATGTGACAATACAGAGCATTCAGAAGATAAGGAGTCCATTTGATGATCTGTAAGGCATAGAAGGTAGAGTTATTTTCCGATTCAGGTATTGATAATCGTTGTCATGATGTAGTATTGCCAGGAAGATCTATGTAGCAAGAAAATATTAAAAGTGCAAAAAACAGGTAAGATATAAATCCACTTCAGGTAGACAATAATACCTTATTTGGTAAAATATATCTACCTTTAGATAACATATAACATGTTAGGTGGCATGGCACGAAAATTGTGCATATCATCTAGCTGACTAACAATCAACCTCTATGAAAAAACAAATTCTTCTTTCGTTGATAGTTTTAGCAACATTTGTCAGTTGCGAGAAATTTAAAGAACCCGATCCAGATGTCTTCTTTGTTACTAGCTCTGGACTAAAATTCAAATTTAATGATATTCAAAAGTATGATTCATCAACGCATATTCTCTACTTTAATAAAACTTATCCCGAGTTCAAAGATGTACTCCAAGGCTCATTTGCTTTTTTAGATAATGGAGATACTATTTATACGGGGTCTTTCTACCCGGGTTATTCAAGTTTTATTCCTCTTGGACCAATTATTCTTTCTCCTCCCAGTATGTATGGTGATTATGCCTTACGAATTGAAATCTGGATGGGAAATAAACCTGATCCAAGAAATTGTGAAAGAATAATTGAAATTTTGAAAACACATGACCTCCTACACTCAGGACTGTATGGTAAAATCAATCCAATAGAGATAAATAACGGCACGTTGAAGTTCAACTTTACGATAACAAACAAGGATGAATCAGACCTTTTAATCTTAGATATAAATAAAACTGGACCAAATCTTTTTCATTACTTCACAAATGGATTATATATCAGGGACTTAAACAGCAATCTAGTCTTTGAAAACAATTTTGTATTTCAACAACCAGAACCTTGGAATAGCTTTAATACTGATTGGTTAACACTGCTGGAATCTGGGGAATCTTTAACTTTTTCAATAAATTATAATTTAGAAACATCTTTAAATCCTGGACAATATAATCTTCTATTTGAATTCCCAGGACTAGCATATCAAGTTCAAAAAGACCAATTATCTCAAAACGGTAATTTGATCTGGCTTGGGGATATAACTTTAAGAAATAAAATTACAATCAACTAAAAAACCACGACCACCTAACACGGACAATATGGGTAAGTTGTTTGTCACACTTTTTGCTTTTGCTCCTGCACCCAAGACAAATTTGTAATGGTTGTTGCACCCGGACACGCACATCTGCACGCAATTCAAATCCAGAATACCTTGACAGTTTTCTGGCTTCGATCAACTTTGTACCGCGACACTGCGCCAGTGCCCGCAACCAAATTTGTAACCGTGGATAAATTCGTAGCTCCGATCAAACCTGTACCGCGACACGCGTAAACCTTAAAAAAATTTGTACCCAGACGGCAAAAAGTGCGCCATACCCTCCTTGCACCGTGACAGCTTTCTGGCCCCG
>Ga0315547_1002377_pt1 | contig 13335 bp, 14 predicted proteins | sample SalMarSW160240MG_2_FD_202542 | JGI IMG/M metagenome (GOLD analysis project Ga0315547, IMG submission 202542) | Salt marsh sediment microbial communities from the Plum Island Ecosystem LTER, Massachusetts, United States - Salt Marsh Sediment SW1601-240 ... | reverse complement strand
CTCGGGTTTATCCATCACTCCCAAAAACTGCCTGGCATAGGCAGATAAACTTTCTACATATCTTCTTTGACCTTCAGCATACAAAGTATCAAAAGCCAGAGAAGATTTGCCGGAGCCCGAAATCCCGGTTATTACCACTAATTTATTTTTAGGAATGTCCAAATCAATGTTTTTCAGATTATGGACCTTCGCTCCCCTGATTTTAATAAAATAGTCCTTCATGGAAGTTGTTAATTATACTCTAAATTTGAAAATCTTTCAAGAATGCGATATTGATTAAGTATGAGATTTACCCCGCCCCCATTTTTAAGAAAAACACCGATGGGTTTAAATCCTTCCATGAAAATGGGGGCGGGGTTTACCCAGGGAAATTTTTAATTTAATTTTACAACTTCGCGATGAAGCTCACCGCTTTGCACTCAGTTATCACAAAAAGCTCAGGGAAATTGACCTCCGTCCATAAAATTGATACTATTAAAAAACATTCGTATATTAGCATTAATTCGTAATTCGTAGGGAGACGATGAGGACTTCGTTCTCATCTTCACCTTCGCTTCCTGCGGAAGCTCGGTAGATGAATAGTTTAATCTTACAAATTATTGCTGGAATTTTAGGAATTTTTTTAGCCACTAAATTTGTTCCCGGAGTAAGCTTAGAAATCCTTCCGGGTCAATCCAGTCTTTTTGGAATAGAATTTACTGCCTCCTGGCAAATTTTACTTCTGATAGGATTTGCTTTAGGGTTAATTAATTTTTTTATTAAACCGATTTTAAAAATGATTACTTTGCCCTTGAGAATATTAACTTTTGGCCTTTTCAGTTTGGTAATCAATATGGGCATTATCTGGGCCGTGGATATTGTATTTCCCGAATTAGTTATTTCTGGGATTATTCCTCTTTTCTGGACAACGGTTATTATCTTGGGAGTAAGCCTTCTCTTGGGCCTTGTAAAACTATGAAAAACTTTTTACCAATTTTCCAAATTGTAGTTGCTGTTCTTTTAATTGTTTTTATCCTCTTACAGCAAAGAGGAACAGCTTTAGGATCGGCTTTTGGAGGCGAAGGCGGATTTTATGCTACCAGACGAGGTATCCAAAAAAAGATTTTTTGGGTCACGGTAGTTCTTGGAGCATTATTTATAATTTTAGCCCTGTTAAACCTCATTTTTTAGCAAGATTTTAATTTATTAAAATCGAAGCTGGAGATGAAAGCTTTAGTTTCATTGACTAACAAAAAAATGAAATGGCCCTCAAAAAATCAATGGAGGCAATTTTTTAAAGTCCTAACTAAAAAAGAGGGAATTATTTTTTTCATTTTTTTATTTTTATTTTTTAGTTCATTTTTTTATCTCTCAATTAATTTTTATTTTAAAAATACCGAAATTATACCAGCTGAGGGCGGAACCTATATCGAAGGGGTAGTAGGTTCCCCCAGATTTATCAATCCTATTTACGCCGAGACCTCTGATGTCGATCGGGATTTAGTGGAGATTATTTTTTCCGGTCTAATGAAATATAGCCCCGATGGTCAAATTATTCCTGATCTGGCAAAGGAATACAAAATTCTTGAAGAGGGGGAGATTTATGAGTTTTATTTAAAAGAAAATATTTTTTGGTCTGATGGCGAACCTCTTACTGCCAATGATATAGTTTTTACTATCAAAACAATTCAAAATCCTGATTTCAAGAGCCCTTTAAGGGTAAATTGGTTAGGAGTGGAAGTGGAAAAATTTTCTGACCAGGCTCTGCGTTTCAAATTAAAAAATCCTTCGGCTATTTTTCTTGAAAATTGTACAGTAAAAATAATCCCCGAACATATCTGGAAAGATATTTCCCCTCAAAATTTTACTTTAACCACTTACAACTTAAAACCAATCGGCTCTGGCCCCTATAAATTAAAAAATTTATCACAAGATGAACAAGGCTCGCTTAAGTCCTTGGATTTAGAGAGAAATCCTAAATACTTTGGGAAAACGCCGAGCCTTAATCAGATTTATTTTTATTTTTTTGATTCGGAAGAGCAGTTAATTGCCGCGGCCAATTCCGGAAAAATTAAAGGGCTTTCAATAAAACCTTCAAAAGATGACCAGCTTTTAAAAAATACTGAGTTCCAGCAGTATCTACTTTCTCTGCCCAGATATTTTGCCGTATTTTTTAATCCAGGAAATTCAAAAGTGCTATCTGAAAAAAAAGTAAGGCTTGCCTTAAATTACGGAACCAATAAAGAAGAAATTCTAAAAGAAGTTTTGGGGGGGAGGGGTAAAGTGGTTAACTCCCCTATTCTGCCAGAAATTTACGGATTTGAAAAACCTTCCAAGGTTTATGAATTTAATCCCGAAGAGGCCAAGCTGCAATTAATTAATGCCGGTTTTGTTGAGGCTGAAAACGGCAAAAGAGTAAAAATTGTTAAAAAGGAGCCGGCTTTTCAATTTAAAAGCAACCTCACTACTGGTTCTCAAGGTAATGAAGTAAAAGAATTGCAAAAATGTTTGGCTAAAGACCCGGAAGTTTATCCTGAAGGAGAAGTAACAGGTTATTTTGGCTCAAAAACAAAGGCGGCGGTAATTAGATTCCAGGAAAAATATCGAGCCGATATTTTGGTGCCTGCCGAATTAGAAAAAGGAACGGGCGATGTTAAAATACTTACCAGGGCAAAATTAAATGAAATTTGTTTTGAACCTCCCGAAGAGACAATCCCTTTAAAGTTCTCTTTAACCACCGTTGACCAACCCATATTAATTGAGGTAGCCTCCCTTTTGCAGTCCCAGTGGGAAAATCTTGGAGCAGAGGTGGAAATTAAAACCTTTGATATCTCCACTTTAGAAAGAGAAATTATTAAGTCCAGGAATTATGAAGCTCTTTTATTCGGTGAAGTTTTAGGGGCTATCCCTGACCCCTTTCCTTTCTGGTCTTCTCTTCAAAAAAAAGACCCTGGTTTAAATTTAGCAATGTATGAAAATAAAAAATGTGATAAACTGTTAGAAGATGTCCGCCAATCACTAGATGAAGAAGTTAGAAAAGAAAAATTAGAAGAATTCCAAGAACTTTTAATTGATGACGTCCCAGCCCTATTTTTATACAATCCAGATTATCTTTATTTAGTTTCAAAAGAAATTAAAGGGGTAGATGCTAAAATAGTTACCAGTCCCTCAAAAAGATTTAGTGGTATAGAAAATTGGTATATTAAAACAAAAAGAGCATGGCGATAAAACAAATTAAACCCCAGATAAGACATTTAAATGAAATGAAAAGTGTTCTTTATGACCAGAAATGGGCCAAAACTCCTCCTAATCTCGAAGTTTATTATATATATCGAGGAGTGAAGAAAAGAAATGGTTTAAGATATGATATCACTGTAATTCCGCCAAAAATGCTGGGCGAAGAATTCGTAAGAACTAAAGGCAATAGAAACTCAAAAAAGTTCCAAGAATTATATATTGTGCTCAAAGGAAAGGCAATTTTCTTAATGCAAAAAGCAAAAGGAAAAATTATTGAAAATGTTTTTACTGTTGAGGCAAAAAAGGGGGAATGCGTAATATTCCCTCCAAAATACGCCGCTATAATTATTAATCCCCTTAAAAAAGAGTTGAAAATTGCCAATTGGGTTTCTGTAAAAAATAAAAATATTTACGAAGAATTAGAAAAAATGAAAGGTGCTGGCTATTTTTATACAAAATCAGGCTGGATTAAAAATAAAAATTATGCTAAGGTCCCGAGGATACGCATCAAAAAACCCCTGGAATCAAAACCTGAAAATTTAGATTTTTTAAAATGACTAAAATTAAAAAAGCCATTATTCCCATCGCCGGCCTGGGGACAAGATTTTTACCATTAAGCAAGGTTTTGCCAAAGGAACTCTGGCCCTTAGCGGATAAGCCAGTTATCCAATATATTGTTGAAGAAGCTCAAGCTTCAGGCATCGAAGAAATTATTTTTATCAATCGACCTGATAAAAAAGAAATTCCGAAGTACTTTAAAAAATATCTAAAAAAAACACCGGAACTTGAAGAAGTTTTAAAAATGAGAAAAAAGAATCATCTTTTAGGTGAACTTAAAAACTTGGAAAAAATTACCAAGAATGTCTCCTTTTCTTATGTTTTTCAAAAAAAACCATTGGGCGATGGCCATGCTGTTTTACAAGCGAAGCGATTAATCAAGGGGGGACCTTCGGCCGTTCTATTTGCTGATGATATCGTCGATTCGAGAACCCCTGCTATTTTGCAGTTAATTAAAGTATTTCAAAAATATCGAAAGCCAGTGCTTGCTCTCTACAGATTGCCAAGAGAAAGTCTTCCTTTCTATGGCATAGCGGCGGTAGAAAAAATCAGGGGTAGAGTTTACAAAATTAAAAATATTATTGAAAAACCCTCAATGCAAAAAGCGCCTTCTAATTTAGCGATTGTCGGAAAATATATTTTGACCCCGCAAGTTTTTGATTACCTTGAGAAAAGAAAGGCCGGCAAAAATGGAGAGATAATTTTAGCTGATACCTTTGAAGACATGATAAATGACGGCAAAGAAGTTTACGGCTATGAATTCGAAGGAAAATGGTTAGAATGCGGAAACAAATTGGCTTATTTAAAAACAAACATTTATCTTTCCTTAAAACATCCTCAATTTGGTTCAAAGATTAAAAGTTATATTGCTAATATCTAAAAATATGCCAAGGACTATTTTGATTACCGGCGGAGCGGGGTTCATCGGGACTAATGTTGTCGCCCACTATCTAAAAAAGGGATATAAAGCGGTTGTTTTCGATAATTTATCGCGGGTCGGGGCTAAAGAAAATTTAAAATGGCTAAAAAAACAAAAGGGCAAGTTTATCTTTATAAAAGGAGACATTAGAAATGATAAAAAGCTCTTAAAAACCTTTAAAAAATATAAACCAAATTTAATCTGCCACCTCGCGGCGCAAACAACGATGGTGACCTCAGTAACCAATCCCAGAGAAGACTTTGAAATAAATGCCCTGGGAACTTTTAATGTTTTGGAAGCCTTGAGAAAAGAAGCTCCTAAAGCCAGCTTAGTTTATTCCAGTACAAATAAAGTTTACGGGGAGATGACCGATATTCCGGTAGTAGAGAAAGAGAAAAGATATGATTACAAAAACATCAGAGGTATTTCCGAAAATTATCCTCTCGATTTCCACGGTCCCTATGGAAATTCAAAAGGTTGCGGCGACCAATACACCGTTGACTACGCGAGGATTTTTGGTTTAAATACGGTTGTCTTTCGACAATCGGGAATTTATGGACCCCATCAGTTTGGGATTGAAGAACAGGGATGGTTAGCCTGGTTTTGTAACTCTTTACTGTTCAGAAAACCAGTAACCATTTATGGCGACGGAAAACAAGTTAGAGATGTTCTCTACGTAGACGATTTAATAAGAGCCTTTGACCTAACTTTTAAAAATATTAAAAAAACTCGGGGAAAAGCCTATCATATCGGCGGAGGACCTAATTTCTCTCTTTCCATTTGGGAGTTATTTTCTATACTGGAGAAGTTAGCCGGTAAAAAATTCAATTACTCCTTCGGCCCTTGGCGGCAGGGCGACCAAAAAGTTTATATTTCAGACATTAACCAAGCCAAAAAAGAGCTTGGTTGGTCACCCAAAATTTCTCCAAAAGAAGGAGTTAAAGGGCTCCATAATTGGATTTTCCGAAACAAAACTCTGATTAAAAAAACCGGGGTATTTAAAAAGTGACAAAAAACCCCGGTCTCTATTAAGTTTCTGGCGGACGTGGCGAAACTGGAAGACGCGTACGGTTCAGGGCCGTATGCCGCAAGGCTTGTGGGTTCGAGTCCCACCGTCCGCACATGGAAAAACAGCAAAGTCTCAAAATTGTTCCCCTCGGCGGTTTAGGCGAGGTAGGAAGAAATATGATGCTCCTTGAGTATGAAAGGAAGATTTTGATTATTGATATGGGATTTCGTATGCCCGAAGAAGACATGCCAGGAATTGATTTTATTGTCCCAAACATTAACTATCTTAGAGGAAAACAAAAAAATATTTTGGGGATAGTTTTTACTCATGGTCATTATGACCACATTGGAGCCATACCCTATCTAATTGGAAAAATCTGGCGCCCCAATTTAGAGATTTTTGCCTCCCCTTTAACTCGAGGAATTATTTTAAAAAGACAGGAAGATTTTACTTCTCAGCCAAAATTAGATATCACCGAAGTTAAAAATGGTTCCAAAATCAAATTGGGTCCTTTTAGAATTGAATTCTTTAAGCAAAACCACAATATCCCTGATAACTTAGGATTATTTATTGAAACCCCGGTAGGTAACATTATCCATACTTCTGATTTTAAGTTTGACCCAAATCCAGTAAATGATTTGCCAACTGATTTTGAAAAACTTAAAGATTTCTCTAAAAGAAAAATTTTGCTTTTACTTTCCGACTCAACTGGAGCTGAAGAAGAGGGCCACTCTCTTTCTGAAAAGACAATTGAGAAAAATTTAGAAGAAATTTTTCAAAGGTCTACTGGCAGAATCATTGCTGCTACCTTTTCCTCGCTTATCAATCGAATCCAGCAAATTATTACCTTATCAGAAAAATACCAAAGGAAAGTAGCAATTGAAGGATACTCAATGAAAACCAATACCGAGCTCGCCAAGGTTTTGGGCTATATCAAATCAAAAAAAGGAACCATAATTAAGGCAAAAGAGATTTCAAATTATCCCGACTCCCGAATAACTATTTTATGTACCGGAGCCCAGGGAGAAGGCTCGGCTATTCTAATGAGAATTGCCAATAAAGAACACCCTTTCATTCGTCTAAAAAAAGGAGATGACGTTATCCTTTCTTCCTCGGTTATTCCCGGAAATGAAAGAACTGTCCAAACGTTAAAAGACGATATTTTACGCCAAAAAACCAAAGTTTTCCATTACAAAATGATGGATATTCATGCCGGAGGCCATGCCCAGCAAGAGGAACTGAAAGAAATGATTAAAATTATGAAACCGAAATTCTTTTTACCAATCCATGGTCAGTATTCAATGTTAGTTTCCCATGCTGAATTAGCTCGAGAAGCTGGGGTTCCGGAAAAAAATATTGTCATAGCTGAAAATGGCCAAGTTATTAATTTAAATCAAAAAAGAATTCTGGTTGAAAAGAAAACTGTCCCTTCAAATTACGTGATGGTTGATGGTTTGGGAATTGGCGATGTGGGAGAAGTAGTTTTAAGGGACAGGCAAATGCTGGCCCGAGATGGAATGTTTGTGATTGTGGTCATAGTTGACAAACAAACTGGTCAAGTTAAGGGTTCTCCCGATATAATATCAAGAGGATTTGTCTATTTGAGAGAATCAAAAGAATTGTTAGCCCAAACTCGGAAAAAAGTAATTGAAATTGTTAACCGGGCAGCTGGCTCGGGGGGAGCAGTAAATTGGAGCTATATCAAGGACGAAATCAGAAATAAAATTGGTCAATTCTTATATACCAAAACCCAAAGAAGACCAATAATATTACCAGTAGTGATAGAGGTCTAAAATATGCGTATTTTTAGTGGCATTCGACCAACTGGAGAACTTCATATCGGGAACTATTTAGGAGCTATTCGGCAATGGCTTTTGCTTCAAGAAAAAGCCGATTGCGTTTTTTGTATTGTGGACCTCCATGCCATCACCACTCCCTACCTATCCAAAGAATTAAAAAAGAATATTTTTGAAATGGCTACTGCTTATTTGGCTTCGGGTCTAAATCCTGAAAAATGCATCTTTTTTGTCCAATCTCAGGTTGAAGCCCATGCCGAACTTGCTTGGTTGTTAGGGACAATTACTCCAATCGGAGAACTCCAAAGAATGACCCAATATAAAGAAAAAATTAAAAAATATCCCAAGGACGTTAACGCCGGGCTTTTGAACTATCCGACTCTAATGGCCGCTGACATTTTACTTTATCAAACGGATTTGGTGCCGGTAGGGAAAGACCAACAGCAACACGTTGAATTAGCCAGAACTATTGCTAGAAAATTTAATCAAAAATTTGGCCAAACCTTCAAAGAACCCAAAGCTTTGTTGCCAAAAACCGGAGCTAAAATTATGTCTTTGCAAAATCCAAAGAAAAAAATGTCAAAAACCGATAACCCGCGGGGTTGTCTTGAATTGTTTGAGGAGCCTGAAGAAATCAAGAAAAAAATAATGGCAGCGGTAACCGACCCAGGAAAAGTAGTAAAATATGACCCAATCAAAAAACCGGGGATTTCTAATCTTTTAACGATTTATTCTCTATTTAGTGGGAAATCTATCAAGGAATTGGAAAAAAATTTTAAAGGAATGGGCTATGAAGAATTTAAGCGCTCACTCACTAAACTTCTGATAAATTCTCTGGAGCCTTTTCGGCGGAAAAGAAAAGAACTTCTCTCCAGAGAAGTTTATGTTAAAGAAATTTTAAATACCGGAGCCAAGAGAGCAAAAACTATTGCCAAATTAACCCTGGAAGAAACCAAGAAAAAAATGGGCCTCATTTAAGACCCAATTCCTGATAGGTTTTTTCCGTTACCGGGATACCGACTTTCTTAAAAATTTCCAAAGCCTTTTTCTCTACCTCGATTAAATCCTTTTTAGTGTCGCCCTCAAAGCGGCATTTTATAATTGGAGTTGTATTTGCCGCTCGAGCTAAAGCCCAACCATTGGGAAAATTAATTCTGGCTCCGTCAACATCTATAAAATCGTAATTATTTTCCTTGAGATGTTTCTGCAGGTTTTTAATAATTTTAAATTTTTCTTCATCCGTTGAATCAATAAATACTTCCGGACTGGTACAATAACGAGGCAGCTCATTAATATATTTAGCGAAATCTTCTTTTTGAGAGGCGATTTCTGCTAATTTAAGAGCGGCGAAAATAGCATCGTCGTAGAGATAATAACTGAGGGGAAAGTAAAAATGAAGAGTAACTTCGCCTCCGAAAACAGCATTAGTTTCTAAAATTTTATTAATAACCGCATTATGGTGAGAAACAGAAAAATAAGTTTTTACTCCCTGTTTTTTCATCTCATCTAAAAAAGCTTTAGAAACCCTCATGTCGTGAGCAATTGGGCCTTTTTTCTTTTGAAGAGCTTGCCAGGCAAAAATTAAAAGGCAGAAATCGCCTTCCACCCGTCTTCCCTGATTATCAACTACGGCAACTCTATCTCCATCGCCATCAAAAGCAAATCCTAAATCAGCTTTTTCTTTTAAAACCTCTTTTTTAATGTCTTGAATATTTTCTTCTTCATAAGGGTCCGGTAAATGATGAGGGAAATTGCCGTCAAATGCGCCATAAATCGTTTTTACCCGGCAGCCCATTTTTTTGAAAATTTCTTCTGGTAAAAATCCGGCGGCACCGTTGCCAGGGTCAATAATAATTTTTAATGGTTTTTTTAAGTTAATTTTACTGGTGACATAATCTATGTAATCCCGAGAGGGGTTAAAAATGGTAATCTTGCCTTTTGGGAGAGATATTTTGGGTCTTTTATTTTTGAGAACTAACTTTTTTATCTTTTCTAAATCTTCCTTAATGACATCTTCTGAAATTTCTTTGTCCGGCTTTCGGATATGAAGAGTTAAACCGTTGTATTCTTTTGGGTTATGAGAACCGCTTACCATAATCCCACCGTCGAAATGATAATGGAAAATTGAAAAATAAAACAAAGGGTCCGGGGCTATGCCAATATCAATTACTTCTTTACCGCCTTCAATTAAAGCCCTGGAAGCTTCCTTGGCCAAAGAGGGGGAACTTAATCGAGGGTCACGAGCAATAACTATTTTTTTGGCTTTTGGATATAAATCACCAAAAGCTTTAGCAATTTTAAAAGCTCCTTCCTCGTTCAAATCTTGGGGATAAATTCCCCGAATATCGTAGGCACGAAAAATATTAGGGTTGATTTTCATACAAAATTATTATATCATATTTTTATGAGCTTTTCAGTAGGTATCGTTGGTCTTCCCAATGTTGGGAAATCAACTTTATTTAAGACCCTGACTAAAATTAAAGTTGATATTGCCGCCTACCCTTTTACCACCATTCATCCTAATGTGGGAGTAGTTCAGGTTCCTGACCAAAGATTAGAAAAGATTGCTGAGGTAATTCGACCTGAAAAAATAACTCCCACTATAATTGAATTTGTTGATATCGCTGGTTTAGTTAAAGGTGCCCACAAAGGAGAAGGTCTCGGGAATCAGTTTTTAGCTCAGATTAGAAATTGTGATGCTGTTTTGGAAGTAGCCAGAGCCTTTGAAGACCCGAATGTTGAAAATGTTTTAGGAGAAATTAATCCCGAAAGGGAAATTGAGATTGTGAACACTGAGCTCTTAATGAAGGATTTGGAAACCTTGGAAGGACTGCTTTTAAAAATAGAAAAGGACACCAAAAAAGACAAAAAAGCATTAAACCGAGCACATAAAAAAGACTTATGTGCTACGGTAAAAAAAATTAAAGAGACTGTGTCTCAAGGAAAATTAATTGCCGAAATCGATTTAACCGACGAAGAGAAGGTAGAAACTAAAGAATATCAATTTTTAACTCAAAAACCTATGATTTTCCTTTTAAATACCAACGCCAGTAAATGTTTAATGTCGGGTCTTAAACATTTGGAGATAAATTTGAAGGATGAGGATGAAATATCAGAATTATCAGAAATTGAAGCCAGAGAGTTGGAATTTAAATCTCAGATTACGCAATTAATTATTGCCTGTTACAATATCCTTAACTTGATTACTTTTTATACTGTGGCTGGTGGTAAAGAGACTCGAGCCTGGACGATAGTTAAAAACTCCAAGGCTCCTCAGGCCGGCGGCATTGTTCATTCTGACTTTGAAGAAAAATTTATTAGAGCCGAAGTAATCAATTGGCAGAAATTAGTTGAAGCCCAATCCTGGTCTAAAGCTAGAGAATTAGGATGGATTAGGACAGTGGGGAAAGAATACGTTGTCGAAGATGGCGATGTAATAGAATTTAGGATTTAAATATGAAGTACTACGAACTTACTTATTTAATTTCTCCTGACCTTTCAGAAAAAGAGGTGTTTTTCCTTCAAGAAAAAATAATCTCCTTAATTCAAGAGGCAGGAGGGACCTTGGACGAAGTAAAGACACCGGCGAGAAAAAAAATGGCTTACTTAGCCACTTTAAATTTTCATCTTAGTCCAGAAAAGCTGGAAAGTCTTGAAAAAAAACTGAAGTCAGAAGGTCAGGTTCTTCGCTATATAATTTTAAATAAACCCCGAAGCAAACCCCTCACCACTTTTAGAAAAAGGATGGCTGAGGGAAAACCCACTACTCCTGAAAAAAAAGTGGCGGGGGGAAAGGTCGAATTAAAAGAAATTGAGAAAAAATTAGAAGAAATACTGGGTGAACAATGAATTTAAATAAAGCTATTATTTTAGGAAATCTTACCCGCGACCCAGATATTAGAACCTTGCCATCGGGTCAATTGGTAGCTAATTTTGGTGTTGCTACTAATAGATTTTTCTATAACAAAAACAGGGAGAAACAAAAGAAAACCGAGTTTCACAATGTTGTTGCCTTCGGAAGAAACGCCGAAATCTCCCAACAATATCTAAAAAAGGGTTCGATGATTCTAATTGAAGGAAGGCTTCAAACTAGAAGTTGGCAAGATTCATCCGGAAATAATCGTTTTCGAACAGAAATTATTACTGAGAGATTACAGTTAGGGCCTAGAACAGGTCAAATTACTCCCGAAGTTCAGGAAGAAAAGGCAAAAAACCCCCCAGAAGAAATTCCTATTATTGAAGAAAACGAAGGAGAGGAGATTAATGTGAAGAATATCCCGTTTTGAGTTGATAAAAAACCTTAAAAAGCTTATAATGAAATAATAGATAAGTGAGTTTTTGTATTATATTTTTAAATGCTCACTGCCCAAAAGGATTGATTATAAGAACTATGGTTTATAAAGACAAAGAAAAGGAACAAAGAAAAGATAAAAGAGAGAATGAAATCATATCATAAGATTTGGTATCAAAAGAACAAAAGAAAAAGACAACAGCAGATTAGAAAATATAATCAAAAAAATAAAGAAAGGCTATTACGGTGGAGGGGAGAATGGCGAAAATATAAAAGAAGAACAGACCCAAAATATCGTCTAAATGAGAACATGGGTTCAGCTATCTCGAGAGCTTTAAAGAATGGGAAAGGTAAGCAAACGTGGAAGACTTTAGTTAGTTATACTTTAGAAGACCTTATGGAACATTTGGAAAAGCAGTTTGACGGCAAAATGAATTGGAATAATTATGGAAGCTATTGGGCAGTTGATCACTTAAAACCAAGAAGTTTATTCAATTTTACTTCTCCAGATGATTTGGAATTTAAAAAATGCTGGGCTTTGAAAAATTTACAGCCGTTAGAGAAAATAAAAAATATAAAAAAGGGTAATCATTTACCCAATTTATAATTTTCATTAAAATGAGTTGTTTTTTTTGTACGAAAAATATTAAAGAAATTGATTTTAAAAATACGGAGCTTCTCCGGAAATTTGTATCTGGCTCAAAGAAAATTAGAGGTAAAAAGAAAACTAAGCTCTGCTCTAAACATCAAAGGCAGTTAGCTAAGGCAATTAAAAGAGCAAGACAGTTAGGATTGTTTTAATATTGCTTCTTTGATTTCCTTGGCCAATTTGGGATTCTCTCTTAAAAAAGTTTTAGCCGCCTCCATCCCCTGGCCAAGTTTTGTATTTTCATATTGAAGCCAGGAACCAGATTTCTTAATCACTCCGTATCTCAACCCAGTATTAACCGTATCCGCCAATCTAGAAATCCCTTCATTATAATAAATATCAAATTCAGTGGTCTTGAAAGGAGCGGCCACTTTATTTTTAACAATTTTGGCTTTGATTCGATTACCAATAATTTCCTCCCCATGCTTAATCTGGGCAATTCTTCTTAAATCAACTCTGACTGAAGAATAAAATTTTAGAGCTAAGCCTCCAGGAGTGGTCTCGGGATTCCCCCACATCACTCCAATTTTCATTCGGGTTTGATTTAAAAAAATCAGGACGGTTTTGGTTTTTGCAATAATCCCTGAGAGCTTTCTCAGAGCCTGGCTCATTAATCTGGCTTGAAGGCCAATTTGAAATTCACCCATTTCACCAGCAATTTCAGCCCGGGGAGTTAGGGCAGCTACTGAATCAACTACAATCACATCTACTTCACCTGAAAGAACTAAAGCTTCGACAATCTGCAAGGCCTGTTCTCCCGAGTCCGGCTGAGAAATTAAGAGGTTGTCCATGTCTACGCCGATTCTCTTTGCCCAATCGGGGTCTAAGGCGTGTTCAGCGTCAATAAAAGCGCCCACCCCTCCTTTTTTTTGGGCCTCAGCTAAAATATGTAAAGAA
>Ga0315547_1002375_pt1 | contig 13338 bp, 12 predicted proteins | sample SalMarSW160240MG_2_FD_202542 | JGI IMG/M metagenome (GOLD analysis project Ga0315547, IMG submission 202542) | Salt marsh sediment microbial communities from the Plum Island Ecosystem LTER, Massachusetts, United States - Salt Marsh Sediment SW1601-240 ... | reverse complement strand
TGGATCCACCGAAAAAGTTTTTTCGTCTTGCTCTGGGTAGCGAGGTGCGCCTGAAAAGCGCCTATATCATTAAATGCGAAGATTATGTAAAGGATGAAAAAACGGGGGAGATCCTTGAACTCCATTGCACGTATGATCCTGCAACTAAAAGCGGGTCCGGAAGTGACCGGAAGGTAAAAGGAACCCTTCACTGGGTATCCGCTCCTCATGCTATTGACGCCGAAGTCAGGCTTTATGACAGGCTGTTTAACCACGAAGACCCGGCCGGACAGAAAGACCGTGATTATAAGGAATTCCTCAATCCGGATTCCCTTAAGGTACTTGCGGGATGCAAGCTGGAACCTTCCCTCACAAACCTGAAACCACTCGATAAATTCCAGTTTCAGCGGCAGGGATACTTCTGTGTTGATCCCGATTCCACCAATGAACATCCGGTCTTTAACCGAACCGTCCCCCTCCGGGATAGCTGGACCAGGATGAAAGACAGGTAAGAACGCTCAACACTCAACATCGAACTTCAAACATCCAAATGAAAAATAAAAAATCAAATGAAAAAGAGGGTATATGATCTGGAGGAGCGGTTGTTGAATTATGCGAACAATATTATCAAGCTTGTTGAAGCGTTACCCCATACCCGGAGCGGAAACCACATTGGAAATCAATTGTTAAAATCCGGAACGGCTCCATATGCACATCATGGAGAAGCTCAAGCAGCAGAATCCAACAGTGATTTTGTCCATAAAATGAGTATCGGTTTAAAGGAACTACGCGAATCATATCGATGGTTTAGGTTAGTAGACAAATCGTTAATGCTTAAAAACAAGAATGATCTGTTACTTGAAATGATCAACGAAACAGAAGAACTGATAAAAATATTTTTCACCAGTATTCAAACAGCAAAATCCAAAATCACGAAAAAATAATTTCATCAACTTTATAATTTGTTTTTTCTTTTTTTTTGGAAGTTGAATGTTGAACGTTCGATGTTCGATGTTGGATGTTTAATAAAATAACGTCCAACATCCAACGTTCAAATAAAAAACAAAATAAAAAAAGTGAATTACCAACATTGATTAACGAATTTCCAACCGATGAAGTGAAATAAAATCAAAACCATAAACAAAACGTCATGAATCATCAAATTTCCCGCAGAAAATTCTTTTACAGTTCTCTCGGACTCAGTGCCGGGGCAATCCTGTTAAAAACGGTCCCAACCTTCGGACGACAGGGAAACGGAATCACCCCGCTGATCATCACCAGTCACGCTAACCCGACGGGTGAACAGGCGATGGAGGTGGGCTGGAAGATCCTGATGGATGGCGGATCGGCAGTCGATGCCATTGAAAAAGCAGCCAACGTGATCGAGATTGACCCGGAAGACACCAGTGTTGGTTATGGCGGATTGCCCAACGAGCATGGTGTGGTACAGCTCGATGCATCCATCATGGATGGAAAAACCTACAGTGCCGGAGCCGTTGCCAGCCTGGAAAACATTAAAAATCCCTGCTCGGTGGCTCGCCTGGTCATGGAACGGACTGACCACGTGCTGATGGTCGGACCCGGGGCATTGGATTTTGCCAAAAAATGGGGATTCCCGGAAGAGGATCTGCTCACCGAAAAAGCCCGGCAGATCTGGTTGCGATGGAAAGAGGGACTGAGCGACAGGGATGACTGGGGGCCGCCCGAACACCTGAAGGATAAAATCGACCTGCAATCCTACTACGAACGTTTTCCGGAATTCCAGGAACATTATGGAACAACCAATGTACTGGCGATTGATGCCAACGGGGATATTGCAGGCATCACCACTACCAGCGGGCTCAGCTTCAAGATCCCGGGCAGGGTGGGTGATTCACCGATTATCGGTGCCGGACTCTACGTCGACAACGAGGTGGGTGCCGCCGGTGCTACCGGACGGGGTGAGGATGTGATCAAATCGTGTGCTACATATTACATTGTCCTGAGGATGAAGGATGGCCGCTCTCCCCAGCAGGCCTGTGAAGATGCCCTGCAGATGATCATCGACAAGTACAAAAAGGTGAATCCTGAATTCTTCCCCGGCGAAAAATTTGTTGCCATCAACAAAGCCGGCGAGCTGGGATGCGCCACGATGAGGGGCCGGGGAAATCCAAGTATGTCGGTGATGAACAAAAACGGGTACAGCCGCTACGAGGGAACGGTGAAGGTTCAGAGTTAATAGTTATTTAGCTCCATCGGAGCGTCATATTGGTAGCCCAGGGTAAGCCCTGTGAAATAATCCTTCTCTTTAGCACTCTATCCAGGGAGCGAAATAATGTTTCGCAATATCAGTTCGTAAAGGAATTTTTCTATTTCACAGGGCGCAACCCTGGGTTTAATGTCAACATGAAAATTCGGTCCAACTACATACTTTCAAATAGGGAAAACATTTCATGGACCGAAACTTGCCAGACGTACAAAATATTGTATTTATCCGTCAGACTCCCGCTAAAAGCGGGGGTCAGACGGTTTCTGCTCCCTATTATCAGGCTTTTAAACGATTAACGAATAACGTATTAACCATTAACTCAAAATGCCGGTTTAAACCGGCATTTTTTGCATGGGGGAGTTACTCGCCCCGACAGTCACTGTCGGGACTCGTGAGCCTGAAGTTTGGGTTCAACAACCAAAGAAGAGCACCGTACCGGTGCACAATTTTTTTTATTCCTCGAGTCACATCCAAATAAATTTGTCTGTTCCTCTTGAAATAAAAAAAAGCCGCTATGCGCGGCCTTCTTTGGTTGTTGCCCTGCCAGGGTTCGAACTCTATTTATAACACGCTTAATATCAATCAAAAAGACTTCTCAGTAATTGATGGGTCTCGAAAAATACTCCTCAATGAGGTTCTTACTTAAGACAAAATTAAAAAAATAAATTGATGAAATACTAAATTCCCAATAATTCAAATAGAACTAAGAACCTTAGCATATGCTAATACATCCATTGCCGGAACAGTACCTTTTTTCTGTAGCTCCATGAGTAAATTAAGAAAGAAGAATATTAATACTTCATCTTCCATACTTTTTTGAATTACAATTTTTCCATTTGTATTTTCAACCATAAATGAAACATCCGTTATAGAACAACCCAAATTAATAAATTTATTACCCTTGAGAGATCGGATTATTCTTTTGAAACTTTCTCCAATAGGTGGATTCCAGCTACTTTCAGTGGTTAAAATACCTCCTATTATATTGAAAGGCTTCTTAGGTTTATCTATTTTCCCCCCAGCATGAACGATTGGTGCAGAAGTTCGTTTTAAGTCTCTTACACTTGCTATTTTACAAGCGGCATATTCAATATTTCCTTTGTCCAACTCTTGCTTTACTTCGAAAACAGCATAAACGCTTTCAGCAGGAACGTATATGATCCCATTGTGATGAAATACAAAAGGTGAGTACTGACAGTCATAGACTACAATGTCCATCTGTTCACTTATGGTACCTTCATGATCTACCACGAATGCTTTATCTACTTTATATCTTTTTGGTAAATACTGAGTTAACCAGCCTATCCACTCATATTCCGAAGAATCACCTTTAGAACTAGGATGATCAATATGCATTCTAGTAATTCTTAGGCTCTGCTTCATTTCATCCTGAAAATTCAGAAAGAGTTCCTTAATATTTATTTTGTTTTTTTTACTCATGCTGTTAAATCGTTTTTTAGTATTTCTAAAATTCGTTGTAAATAATCAGTACCAAGAACCATCAATCCATTCCATTTTATTAAGTGGCAATTTTTAAATTTTATTTTGCTCCCACAAAAGCAAGGAACATTTCTTCCTTGCCACTTCTCATGGAGAATTCTTTCTAGCTCTTTAACTATGTTATCTTTTTCAGAAACATCAAGCTTATAGCTGAAAAATTCCCATAATCCTTCCAACCCATGACTATATTCACCATCCTCATATTTCCCACTGAAACTCCGATATGTTTCTCTGCTCAAGTGGGGAACAAGTACCTTATCTAAGAAATACTTGAACTTGATTCCGTTCTTACATATCAACCTTTCTTCAGGATCAACAGCAAAACACAATGTATTATCCTCGTTTACATGCCGATCAGATATTCTGGGTATTTTCTTGCTTAACTCAATCACTTTCGGAAAGCAATATGGGTAACATTTAGGAAAACTGATTGATAAAGAGTACCTGTCATACTTTCCTATGTCATCATGCATCAATGTGATATCTCCAATAACTTTTATTTCTCCCTTATAATCGATCCTCTGGAGCTCAAGATAAAACTTCATTGCCAGATCAATATCTTTAATAAACTTCTCCACTAAAATTGTCGCCAAGGTTTTGATATCACACTTGTTCGTGCAACTTCCAATGCAGCAGCCTTTATCTTCTCTTCATCAACATCAAATTCTTCATTTACAAGAAAATAGTTTTCTAAATTCTCCTCATCTTCATTTATCTTGTCGAGCATGATCCCTATATCATCAGCAAGAACTTCCTTTTCAGCATTGGTCATAGTGTCCGAAACGATATTATTGGAATTTGCAGGGTCTTCTAGCCGGATAGACAAAACGTTATCCCGAATGAATTCCAATGTCATTTCCAGCTTACCCCACAAATCATTTGGAATTTCAATGGTCCTTTCAAAGGCCTCGATGGTGATCAATTCTAAGAAAAAGGATTTCATTCCATCTTTATTCTTATTAACTTTCCACACCTTCAAGAGCCGGATTATACTCCGTTCGTCGCCCTTCCCTTTAATTAAATCTATATGTTTCTGGATGTTTGTTTGAGTCGAAGTTGCCGGATCAAGGCCTCTTGCCCGAACGTGGAGATTCAACCTGTTGGATTGGGTATAATCATTTTCCGCTAATTCCCTTCCAGGAACAACATCCATTTGAATTTGTTCACCATCTAACAAAAATGTCAGCCCTGTAGATACGTGCTGTTTTCGTGTTTTGTGCTTTATCAAATCTTCATCCTCATATTCGGTATTGAAATAATCATAGACAGAATCAGCCATTTCTTCAAGAGTGTCGAAACTCTGATATTTAAAAGGCTGGCATATGTCAATATCGAATTTTTTATTGATTGCGGTATGTTTCGCATATGAACCCGAGTTAATAGCTCTTGTAACTTTCTCATCGTAAAATTTTTCCTCCAGAGCATCCTTAATTTCCTCACGCTTCTTTTTATACTTTTCCATAAGGTCGTCAACGTGCTTCATTTTATAGCTCTCAAGTACCCGGTCTAGATGTTTGTTTTTATTAAAACTCATGCCTTTTGATTTTAAACTAATTTTTATAATAATTTATTCATGCCAATCTTAATAGTCATTCTACTGCATTTTTTGTATCTTTTTGGTTTAATATTAAGTTCTGTTATAGAATGCTGAGGTATTCGAAAAATTTACCATCACATGGTATTTTTTTATCAATTTCCAGCATTTTATAATAAAGTGTTATGGAACAGACCATGACTGTCGCATCTAATGAACTCCTTATGGCTCAGCTACAGCTTCTGGACTGGAGCCAACTCTGGTTCAAACTAATGGCACGTTGTTTCTGGATTCTGCGTAATCGGTATGTTGTAAAATGGCCCAATTCTAAATTGAAAGAATTCTCAAAACAGACTATTTGTGAAGTAATTAATAAGATTTTCATTGAAAAAGAAAGAAAATGGAACATTGAAAGATATCCGGATTTTGAAGATTTTATTATCGGAGTTATAGATAGTCACATCAATAATGAACTTAAAAAGAATAGTAATGATATTACTATCGGAGATAGGGCATATTTAGTAGATCAAAAAAGTAAATCTGAACCGGGAACTCATGAAAGAATTTCTGCAGATGAATTGAGAAAACAGGTCTTTGACGAACTGGAAGCAGCTGGTGCAGATTATAATGAATTACTTATATTTGAGTGTTTAGCAGATGGAATTGAGAAACCAGAAGATATCAAAAAGGAATTAGGGTTGACAGATAGCGATTTTCACAATACTTGGAGAAGATTCAAACGGAAAAGAATAATAATACAACGTAAATTAGCAGCATATGGATACTAACAAAGGCAACAAAACTATTCTTGATAGGTTGGATACCATTGAGCTTAAGTTATTGCAAGAGGATATTGAATATGCAAAACAGTATTTAAAAGAAGAAGGAATTGATTTAGATGAAGAACAAGAATTTGCAGCAAAATCTATAAAGAAAGTCCAATTCATGGCTAAGGCTATTTCTAACAAAATAAAGGACCAAACACTTTTAGAGGTAGCTCTTATGCGAATAAAAAAAGCCATTCAGGAAAATGCACAAAAAACAAGTGATATGCTAATTGGATTACTTCAAACTAAAACACCTTCAGTGCAATACAGAAAACTAGAGAAATGGACGGATGATGAAATTCGTGATGTATTGGCTGATGTTGACCTTGTAAAACTGATGGAAGAATTGGATAAGGAGAATAACTAAATGTCAAAGGGTAAGTACGCTGCACAAAAATTGATGTCAGAATGTGGTTTTGATGATCCTACAGAATTACCTTTGGAGTTAATTGTATATGGCCGAGGAGCTACTTTGATTGAAAAACCTCTGAAAAATTCTGAAGGCCGCATTGTGTTCGGGAAGTCCAGAGCTATAATTACAGTCAACTCCAACATTACCTATGAGGGTAAAAGGCGATTTATAATAGCACACGAACTTGGACATTTTGAAATGCATCGTAACAAGGTAAAGATCCACAATGATACGGACGCAACTTTAGAGTACTTCAATACTGGGAATCTGGAAACTGAGGCAAACGAATTTGCTTCAGAATTACTAATGCCTGAACATTTGTTCATAAGTGAATGTGCTGGCAAGAAGTTTAGCCCTGATCTAATAAGATCTTTGGCTGGGAAATTTCAAACAAGCGCTACTTCTACAGCCTACAAGTATTTCGAACTTGGTGATCACCCTATATGTTTGTTTTACTCACACAACAACAAGGTTAGGTATTGGAAGCGGCCGGAAGGCTATCCTCATTTCATTATTGATAGAACCAAACTACCTCCTCCTGAAGATTCTGTGGCTGCTGAATTCTTTAATGAGAAAAAGATATATCGGAAGGATCAAAGTAAGCAGCAAATCTGGAAATCAACCTGGTTCGAATTGAATAACTGGGAAAATGACAATGATTTCAAATTTTATGAATACTGTATAGTAACTCCGAAGTATGATACTGTACTGAGCATTGTATGGGAAGAGTTAAAATGATTTTTAGAAATGTAGCACTATACTATGTTTCTTACTTGATTTTGAATCTTCCAAATATGAAAAATCTAATGCTATAAGGTCAATGAATACTTAAGTAATAAATAGAAGTCTTGTATCAATTAAAATAAATAGAAATTAACCAAAAACATTATCCCTACTTCTCTCCCCAAACCTTTGCGATTCGATCTTTGACTATTTACTCATTTACAATTAGTAGTAACGAGTGAATAATGGCAATGCCATTATTTTTATAAATATGGGCGATGGCTATTTGGTTTACTTAATAAAATTACTTCAACTTGTCAATATATCCAAGGCCATTATTCTTAAGGATAAAATAAATCCTTAAAACTTTCAAATTTGTTTTTATGTTTCCACCGATACAAATTTCGGAAAAACCAATAATCACGCTTCTTAAAGACTAGTTTATCTTTATACTTTGATTTCAACCTAGTTTTAAATGTAGAAATAATACTATCAGTTAAATTAACAATGCTACCATCCTTATTTTTTATATTAACTCCTGAATTGTCAATTCTAAATCCCCATAAATATTTTGATAATTCAAATCTTCCATTTAATGTTGTAATTATGAACATTATTCCCCCATCTGCTAACTTGTTACCAGTTAAATATTTTTTTTCAAAATCATTCAAGTCCGTAAAATATCTCTCATCAATTTTGTTTTTCTCAGTCCAATAACAAGGATTAAATTTTGTTATCCTAACTGTTGGAATAGCAGGATCTAATAACAAAATATTGTCAAGTATAAATAATACAGGACCATAGACATTTGGTCTTGAAAAGTATTCCGCTAAATCTCTCGCATCCAAGAATATATAGTTCCAAATACCAAATTTCTTATCTTTCTCATCAGATGCTTGAGGAGTTTGTTTTAAACCATTTCTTTCAACAAAATCTCTTGATAGTAGTGTATTTGATTCTATGTAAGTTAAAGAAGTCCTGACGGTGTTAGCATGAAAAAAAAAACTAATCCCCTTTTTCTTTAATATTCTATATACTTCATTTGAATCTAAATCTATGTTCATTATTGATAATTTGGGCCAGTGATTTGTTGGGTAATAATCAATAGAATAAATACAGAGGTCAAATTTAATCTTAGGTAGAAAAGTGAATTAATTTTCAATAAAGTTAGTATTTAAAATTAAAAGCTAATGATTCAATTTAAGATCAATTGGAATAGATAAGGAATTTAATTACAATTTAATGTAAAGAACTTTTTGTAACTTATGCAATCAAATTCATAGTTATGATAAATCAGATAAAGATACTTTTTGAAGCTTTTGGTTTTGAAGTTCAGGATACATCCTTTGAAAGACAAATTCATAATTCAAATCTTAAACCTCTTAATGATATACAGCTACCAAATACAGATGCATCAAATCTTTTAGTAGAGTATCCACATCTTTTTGTATACCATCCTAAATTAAAGCCAGGGGAAGCAGCTTTTTTTGTTTATATAAGTGATAAGAAAATTCAATATAATAATAAAATTTTAAGGCTATTGTTAACTTTAGTATTAATGAAAGGGAAATTTAAAAAACCTCATTACAATTTAGATAAAATTAACAATTTAATTAATCATAATGTAACAAGTTTGTGTTCATCTTTGGGCGAAAGAATACAATCATTAAAAGTGGATTTTGATCATTTATATGATTCGCTTGAGAATGTTTACAATAAGAAGATTAAAGAATTTGATGCTGTATAATTCTATATGCTAATTTGATAGATATAAGAAATAATTTCCCTTATAGCTATCAATTGCTTATTAGCTACTTTTAGACTTAAAGGTAGTAACCCGAACACCTTATAACCTAATAAAAAAATTCTGATTATCGATTAATGAGTTTAAAAGAGGTTATCAATCCTAATGAATAGAAACTTTGGATTAAATTAATTCTATAAAAACAATGATAGTTTCAGTTACATTATGGGGTGCCTATTGACTTTGGGTAAATAGTATCGTAAATTTAATCTAATTTTTATAAGCTATTTATAAACTACAATATAGCAATCTAATTAGTATTTAGACATAAACTGCTTTATAAAATTTAGGGGGTGTGACATGAAAAATTTAGATATTTTAAAAATCAAATTAATCATTGTTATCGCTTTTCTTGCAGGATGTAATGCAGGAGATGAACAAACTGTTGAAAAAAGAACACTACTTAACTCTGTAAAGGGAAATCCAGATAGTATTGAATACCATTTTGCAGAAGGGAATTTGGATAGTTTGAAACATTTCCAAGATGATAATGTTATATCTATTTGGAATATTAATATCAAAAAAACCGGTTCAAAAAAAGATTATGGTGAACGAGTTAGAAATATTGCACAAGAAATAACGGAAATAGATAACTCTAGTAATAGGAAAAGTGAACTATTTGGTTTAGTAGAAGCATTTTACAGAGTAGAAGGGTGGTTGACTAAAAACCATATGAGAGAAAAAATTTTATGCCCAAATGATAATGCTGAAGTATATACTCATGAATGCTTTTACAGAATATGGTCATCAAATACTGGTGCTTTAGGTGATCAGTATGGAGATGTTAGCATTCTAGCAAATAAAAATATATTCCAATTAGAATCTGGGACAAATTATATCAAAAGAACCATAGGTCCTACTGGAAGGACTTGGATTCAATATAAGTTAATAGGAGCTCGGTTAAGGATAATTGGAACTGATTATGTTTTACCTTTTTATACAGTACATCTACCTACCCGAAACGCATGGAGGGCAGAACAAAGACAAAAACAATGTGGTGAAGATATTGTAAAAATAGTGAAGAATAATTGGATTAGAGGTGACTTAACCCCAATTGTCGTAGGTGATTTTAACTTTACTAGAACTATTCGGAAACCACCATTTGGACCATATGAACCATATTACATAATGGAAGAATACTTCAATGAAATTGGTTGGACATTATGTGGACGTGACGACATTGAACTAATATGGGTTGGTAAGAGAGAAAAATTTCCAGGGGCTATAGGTGAACTTAGGGCTATTGACTTTGCACCAGGGGACGAATTTAATACTAACTTCGGTATAGGTCAAAGAGCTCAAAGTTCAGACGGTCCCTCTCTCTTTAATTTAAATGGGAGATTATATATTGCATGGAGTGGATATGGCGATGACAATCGCTTGCAGTTGATATCTTCAACTAATGGTCTTGTTTGGGATGATAAAATTTATATTGCACCAACAGCAAGTAAAACCTCGCCTTCTCTGACTTATTTTAATAACAAATTTTATATTGCTTGGACTACTTTGCAAAATTATTTGAATATAATGTCATCCAGTGATGGAGTAAATTGGGGTAACAAAATTAAGTTTAAGACAGAACCAAATACTGCTATAAGCAACGATGGACCTTCTTTATTAGTAGCTAATAATCGATTATATATCATATGGTCTGGTGCTGGATCGCAACATCGATTATTCTGGATGTCAACAGCAAATGGGACTACTTGGACTGCTAGAGAAGAAGTCAGAGATTCCGGATCAAGTAATCACTCCCCATCAATAACATATTTTAAGAACAAGTTTTACGTTGGTTGGACTAGTTTAACAGATCCTTTCTATTTGAAAATCATTTCCTCGAGTAACGGGATTGAATGGGGTGACAGGATTACATTTAGGAGTACTTTCCCTGGTCATTTTACAGATCATAACGCACCAAGGGTTGAATTTATGCCTTATCGATTTTGAAAAAAAAGATAACTTAAGAGTAACAAAAAAAGGGGAATAATTGAATCCATTATTGGGCTGTCAAGACTCTCCTCGTCAACTGTGCTAAATCTTATATTTATCGCCACTCTGATTTAATTAGCATAAGTGGTTTTGGGGAAAGACAATTACTCTGCTATAGGATGACTAACATAAGAAATTGAACTTTAGTTTGGAAAGCAATTTTAGTTGGTGCAGAGAGGGCAAATAAATTACTCCTATTTTACTCTTTAAGTTTGTTTTACCCTATTTTAATAGACTCAGACAATAATAATAAATCACCTAGCCATCAATGGGATATATAATCAATTGTAAGTAAGAACATATTGAATTCAGATTGTTATTCATTGATGGAAAGAAATACGGTCAAAGCATCTATTATAGCAGGAGGTTTTTATTGAATATGCCTAACTAATAAAGCGACTGTAAATGGGAAATAACAATGGTGGCTGTTGCACAACTAGAAATGCAATTTTACAAATTTACTGAGAGCATTGTTAATAAACTGCTTTCAAAAGTTGACACATAGTCAAATAAGCCTATTTCCACATGCATAATTCTGTGTAAATTGAGTAAAAGTAAGAACGATGCAAGGAAAAAAGTTATACCAGGAAAAACTATTTACTAATTTTCAGCTGTCTCATAGAATTCCCGAAAGCAACTTTTATCGTCGACTAAAAGAAACTCTATGTCTTGAGTTTCTCTACAATGAAACCAGACAGCATTATGGAGATTGCGGGCAAAAGAGCATAGATCCAATAGTTTTCTTCAAGCTATGTCTTGTAGGATATCTCGAAAACATTACCAGTGATCGACAATTAATTGAGCATTGCAGTTTGCGGCTCGACATACTTTTCTTTTTGGATTACGATGTTGATGAAGAGTTTCCATGGCACAGTACAGTGAGTCGTACAAGACAACTCTTTCCTGAATCAATATTTGAGCAGGTTTTCAATAGAGTTTTACTCATGTGTGTAGAGAAAGGTATGGTCAGCGGGCATACTCAGGTAGTTGATTCTGCTCTAATAAAGGCCAATGCATCGATGAGCAGCATGGAACTGAAAGTACCAGAAGATACCCTAGAAGAACATCTCCGGAAAATACGAGATTTTAGCTCAGCCGATCGGCCTGCAAAAAACGACAAAGCTTCACAAGAACAAAAAACAATCACTGCTAGCACTGGGGAACTTAAAGTACTTAAAAGTCGTCAGAATAAGTGGAAAAAAGATCAGGACAAGCGTGTAGGGGCAGGAAATAAGAGAAGTAAATATACTTCAAATAAGACTCATTATAGCCCTACTGATCCAGATGCACGTATTGCTGTGAAGCCGGGCAAACCTCGTAAATTTAACTATCTCAGCCAACTGGCAGTTGATACAGCCAACCATGTAATTACTCATATTGGTGCTGATTTTGCCGATAAAAAAGATAGCCAATGTCTGGAATCAATTGTTAATGATCTAAAATCCCGATTACATAACTTGGGGTTATTGTGGGCCAACCTACCTGCCGATGCAGGGTATAGCAGCGGAGAAATCTATGCACTCCTTGAAAATAAGCGTATCCTTTCTTTCATACCCCCACATGCAAACTACAAAGGTGGTCCCGAAGGTTTTGAATATGTAAGTGAAGGCGATTTCTGGAAATGTCCTATGGGTATGCATGTTACTTATCGAAAAAGCAAAGTATACAAAGGATCACTACTAAAAGTATATCTCATCCGAAGAAAGACCTGTTCCAGTTGCCCGATGAAAACAGAATGTCTTGGTCAATATTCTGAAAAAAGAATAGTCATTACCGCTTATAAGCAAGAATATGACAGGGCCATTAATCGGGTCAACAGTAAGCAAGGCCAATACATGAAAAAGAAACGCCAGAGTACCGTTGAACCAGTGTTCGGAACCTTGATAAATTTCATGGGTTTAAGTAAAATAAACACTATTGGAATTAAGCAAGCAAATAAGGTAATGATTATGGCGGGGGTTGCCTATAACATAAAAAAGTATCTCAAATACAAAGGAAATCAAGCAGAAAGTATGGTCCAAAGCGTAAGTCATGCTGCCTTAATAACAATTAGTTTCATATGGCTTATTTTAAGACCAAATAAGCAATTGGATTTTGCTTACAGACAAAATTGAACCCTAGAATAAAGCCAGCGAGAAGGCCTTGTCACAAAAATATTTTGGTGAAATCATTGTTTATTTTGAAAAATTCGAGGTTGTGCAACAGCCACAATGTCGGTTTTTTCGCAAATAAGAATGTACCATTTTTAGCAAATAACAATGTACCTTTTTTAGCAAATAAGAATGTACATTTTCTTGTCAGAAAGAACTTCTTTCAAGAGAA
>Ga0315547_1002369_pt1 | contig 13368 bp, 10 predicted proteins | sample SalMarSW160240MG_2_FD_202542 | JGI IMG/M metagenome (GOLD analysis project Ga0315547, IMG submission 202542) | Salt marsh sediment microbial communities from the Plum Island Ecosystem LTER, Massachusetts, United States - Salt Marsh Sediment SW1601-240 ... | reverse complement strand
ACCACTTGCCTATCAGCCTTAGAAGGGTCCCGTCATTCATCCTTTTCTTGATCAGGTTCCGAAGTATTTCATGATCAAGATTATCAAAAAGTCCCGTAATGTCCGCTATCACGATCCAGTTGATCCTAAGATCGATAAGGTTTTCACGAAGCTCTTTAAGCGCTCGGTGTTGACTCCTGCCTCTACGGAAACCATGGGAAAAATCATGGAACACTTGCTCGTAAATCGGCTCAAGAAGCATCATCACTGCTCTTTGGACAATTTTGTCCTCGAACGTCGGCTTCCCGATGGGCCGCTTCTTCCCATTGTCCTTCTCCAACCACGCTCGCATTACCGGAGGGGCCGTATACCGTCCACTTTTCAGCCGGCCATAGAGATCCTGCAGGTTCTCCTCCAGGTGCTCCCCATATTGTTTCGCGGTTATACCGTCAACTCCAGGGGAACTGTTTTTGCGCGTATGCCGGTAGGCCTCTCGAAGTAAATCAACATCGAGATGATGCGCCAGCGTCGTGAAGACCATCTGCGGATAGTCCTCTGCCTGTTTCGCAATCTGTTGAAGTCTCGTTGATACGGTTTGTGATCTCGAAGTATCTCCCATCTTTCCCTTCACCAGAACGTCGTACCCGGCTTCACCTTCCCTTAAGTGGGTCGCTTGGGCATCACTTCCCCACCTTCCCGGTTCCGTTTACAGAACCATCGGTACTATGTTCCGCTAAGACTGCCAGAAGCCCTTCTCAGGTTCGTTCGCTCTTCGCTATCCTCCCCTGATACCTTGCGTGCTTCCTTTGCTTTGTGTCTCCCTCTTAACTGTAAGGACTCGCTCACGGACGAAAGCAGACCCGTGAACGCCAGGGCTCTTGATCTCCCGGTACCCCTCATCTTCCGGGTGCTTTCACAAGGAAGCCTTCTGGCTCTCCCAAGTTCCCGAGTTACCCCTTTAAGCACATGCCCTGGTCTCAGACCCCGGTGGTGTCCTCACCACTTGCCTTATCGCAATGAGGACTGCTGCCTTCCACTGCATTCATCGCGTCGGCTTTCCCTGTAAACAGGATTATCCTAACGGACCACAACTGTACATTTTTCGGAGTTCAATACAGAGCCTGCAATCTTGATCCATCCAGCTTCGTACTCCGGTTACCCGGTTTGCACGTGGATTTCTCTACTGACCTGGTGGCTAGCCTTTGGTCAGGTGGGACTCTCACGATGTGTGATCACCCACTGGGTAACATCAACCAATTTCATCCCGATTTACGCGGATTCCCAAGGTTTCGGGTTTACCTTGGCACGAGAATGCCCTTGTTGGGCCACTATCGAATGATTTCCACCTCACCAATGTTCGCTTTGGCAACCATAAACTTGATTTGCAGATCCGATGAAATATGGAGTAGTCGATAATATTCCTTAATTGCCGCAAGAAACAGGTCTTTTAGACGCCAAATACTGATACGAAACTTAAGGTTGCCCAATTCAGTAATGCATTCACTTTCACTCGTAACGTCGCTCACCACAAATGTATAGACCTGTTTATCTTTGCGACGGGTGGTTTCAAGCCTATAGCCATGAGCGAGTGCGTGGCGGAACTGGGCTAAGGCAATCGCTTTCTCATCCGGCAGTGAGCAAATGCACTTTAGAAAATCCTCAATCTTTCCTGTTCCTGCATTGTGGTCGCCAGACCAAAGCTTAGTAAGAACCTCAATGCCGACCATAATTCCAAGGCCCGTAAGAAATGGGGATAAAACCTGAGACGGAGCCTCCGTTTCTTTCCCATACTGGTTTTGTAGATCACGTCTCAGAAGATAGAGTATGGGCCGACTGTCGTCAGCCTGGTTCTCATTGGGATCTAATAACATCCGAGCAATCTCAACTGCCGGATCATTTGAAAAAATCATTTAAGCCTCATTCCTGCCTAATCGGGATAGGGAGGGGCCTCACGGCCTCCCCCCTCCCACACCACCTGGCATACGGATCACGTACCAAGGCGGTTCGGTTGATTACTCTGGTCTGTGTGAGACCAGCCGAGTTTTCAGTTCATTCAGCTCAACACGCAATTTGCTCACCAATGAAGGTAAACGACCACACTTAAGTGCCGGTCTAATGCGCACTGTCCAAATGCCTACTTGCTCTCTCTAACCGTTCAGGCCTTCAGTATCAGCTTTACGGCTCGGCCTATCGGTTTCTCCGCCTTTCGGCATTGGAGTGTCTCACTAGCCTCCCCTGCTCAATACCTACTATGCCCTCTGCTGACTTCTCTCATGTGGTTCCGCCAAAGGCGGAATTGCTCTCCCCTCAGTCCCGCTATCAGCGGGACACATGAGAGATCTCCCAGGGTAAGACACGTAACTTTCAATGCATAAACGCCGGATTTATAAAGCACACCCCAGTTGCGGATGGAGGACTTTGCGGTCACGTGCCCGCTCGTCCCGGATGTACCACACCTCAGATCCGGTTCCTGTATCCTGGATCAAGTCCAGGACAGGCTTGCCCTGCATCTTTGGATTGGGCTTCCTCCAGACCCCGCCTCGCGACGACGCCCTTGTCCTTCTCCTAACCTTAGGCTCCGCGAACACCTGGTGTGAGGACTTTCACCTCGCTAGTTCTGTGCCATGCCTGGCACACACGTTGCTGGTGAGAGGCTGGCATGAAGCGCCAGCGTAATGCCAGTCCTGCTCCACCAGCGGGTTATGCTGTCAGAACACGAAATTCTCGGTATCAATTAACCCCGTTTGCATGAAGTTGGCCAGCGGAAATGGTTCTTCTGTAGCATTTTTCTCGTATTGGATGGCTACTTTTTTTAGGTCCGAGGCTTTGAGTAGCCCAATTGGCACATCGTTGGAAACCTTGTATTTCATGGCCTCACGGTTTGATTCATCTGTAAATCCAGGACCAATTACCAAGAATGCGGCAACTGTCTTTTGTGACGCTTGGATATAGCGATCGAACTGTTTGATGTGGTCTCTTAAATTGACCTGACTCTCTTTGGATTTGTTGTCCCAAAGTATCAAACGGTCTTTGTGCGCGAGAATTCCGTCGGCGTGGTCAGTTCCTGAAAGCTGAAGTGGTTTGTGGCCAAGGTACCTCTCAAATACATAATACGTTGCGCGCTCGAAGCTGCGTTCGCATTCAATGTCTTTTGAAATGACGCCTTGTTTCCTCAGTTCGTCCAAATCTCGTGATGCAAGCTGTTCGAAAAAGGAAAAGAGTAATTCTTTTTCGTCGCCGTCAGCACCTGTAAGCAAGATGGTATCTTTGAGTTGATCGTAGTATTCAATAATCCTCTGAATCAAGTCTGCCTTCTTGCCCGATGAGCTCAGCGAAAGTTCTCGACACCACTTAGACAAATCGGCTGCGTCAAGGCCATCATGAGTTGAGAAACCACCAAGTAATTTGCTTGGGGCAATGTGGTTAACAATGAGGGATTGCAGTTCCTTCAAATTCGCGTCTTTGTCGAAATACACACCATCCTTTTCGAGGATATCCATTAGGTATTGCTTGTTTCGAACTGCCTTATGGTTTACTAGGGCTTGATACCCATGCGTCTTTAACTCTATTTCCCAGATAATACGCAAGGTTTTTGCGATTTCGTCTGGGATAACATCAAAATCAGTTTTGTCGGGGGAACGAAAGCAAAGAAACAGACCACAACTTTGGAGTTCAAGTCGGCACTTCTTTATCTCATCCCGAATGTGAATTTCGTTTCTGTCCTTAGGAAACCGCCCCAGCTTCGCCTCCAAAATCTGGTATTCGCGATCCGTGATCCTCAGCCTAATTCTCAGCTTTTCTATTAGATTTTTCTCATCAGGGGAAACATCGTCATTGCGTTCCCATGCCGTCTCCAGAACGAAAAGAAAGAGCTCAATTTTCCGATTTTTCTCTTTGCTTTTGTACTGTAGCTCTTCGTTGGAAACATTGACGATTTCCTGTTCGAGATCAATGACAGCCTGATCCAGCTCCCTTTGAGGCATCAGAAAATCATCTTGATTCAGCAGAATGGTCTTGAGGATTATCTTGTGAAGAATCCTGGTATTTCTATCCAGATGAAAAAGTAAACTATTGAGAGCAACTCGAATGTTTTCTTCATTGTAATACTGAGGCGCAGTCTTGATTAGCGCAGCGTCAAGCGCCGATTCGTCCAGGTTTTTGTAATCAATTACATACTGGCTTGCGATTCGTTTCTTGTCCTGCAATGTAGATATATTGGGAACAATGGCACGAAAGTTCATTATTACACCTCCGATATTAAATATGTTTGTCTTCCATTTTAAGCCCAACTTTTGTTTATCTCAACAACCTGACACCATAATGATAGAAATCACCTGCCTCTATGGAGCGCCAGCGGAATAGAGGTCAGGTTTATTGACGTGTTCAGATCGCCATCAATTGTCTTTATCACTCAAAGTCTTTGTTAATGCAGAAGCTACCAGTCCAGTAGGAACAGCAATAATTCCTAAGCCAATAATAACTATAAAAGAAGTGAATATTTTCCCCCCAACAGTAACTGGATATACATCACCATATCCAACTGTAGTTAAAGTTACTATAGCCCACCAAAGGCAATGGAAAATCGATTTAAATTGTTCTGGTTGGGCGGAGTTTTCAAAATAATATATACCGACAGATGTTATGAATAACAGAAATCCTGTTGCCACCAAGAATATAGTTAATTCTTCCTTTACTTCTAAAAATGCAATTTTGAATCTTTGAATTGCTTTACTATATCTAAACATCTTAAATGCACGTACCAATCTAAATAGCCGGAAAATCCTTACAGAACGCAAATCGATTCCTCTAGCCACATAAAAAGGTAGAATTGCAAAAAGATCGATGAGACCATAGAAGCTAAAAACAAACTGTAGTTTTTTGTCAGCAATAAATAAACGCAGCAAATATTCTGCTGTAAATATAACAACAACGATTTCCTCAGTTATCTTTAGTAACCTTTTGACATTTTCACTGAGATCTGGAAGAGTCTCAATTGAAAATGATATCAGGGATAGAACGATCAGGGATTGTATAAAGATATCGAATATTTTCCCTGGGGTTGTGTCAGTCTCCTCAACGATTCTTTTAATCTTCATTAATTTCCTAGACAACTTTTTCTTATCTCGTTGATTGTTGATCTAACAGGCTGGTCACCAGCCGCGGTTTTAAGCGGTCTGGTGAACTAGCAAGGTTAGGCAAATTACCCATTTGATAAAAATACTTACTTATGAGCCCAGTCACATTAACAGAATCCTTTTGCCAATACCCTTATAGGCAACAGGCCTTCTTGCACATTGGATCGAAGGCGACCTTTCAGGTCGCATCAATCCTTAAAAGTTATGCGGCTTATTAGTATAGGAAATCCACAACCATATAAAGGACATTAAAGAGCGCCTGTTCGATCTCAGCGAATCTATTCCAAACGGTAGGTGCTGCAGTAACATCGTGTGCCCCTCGATTTCTCATACCATATGCAAGGGCAACGTCAATTTGCGCAATTGAGAGAGTAGTATTATCAGAAAACCTGAATTGTCCATCTAGGATATTGGCCAACGCTTGATCAAAATTGCCGTTGAGGGAGTTATTGATCTCAGATAATTGAACTTCATTGAGAGGCTGACCAGCGGATGAAAGCAAGTGCTCCGCGTGGTCTATGAACCTCCATTTGTTCGGGTTTTTCTTCTTGATTGCCCCATCTATAACCAGTGCGAGATCAAAAAGCAGATTTGCTTCCAACTGGCTTGCAAAGCGTGTTAGTAAAGCACGCGATGGAATATTCGCCAGTTGCATAAGCCTTGCTACCGTATAGGTAAATAGAAATCCTATATCGACACTAGGGGGGGCATGAAGAAACTTAGACTTGAAATCCTCAAGTTGGAAATTGCGATTGTATCGAGATGAGTATAGGTTTTGGCGGGAATTGAGGAATTTCATCTGATTAAAAAGCCATTCACCACCAAATGCTCGTCCCGCTTTTTCGTAGTCAAGACTCGCGAACCAGTAGGCAGGAGTATCAGGATAATCCTTGCCTGAGGTTTTGATATCCTCACTCACAGCCAAATGGAATAGCGTATAAGCTTTGTCAAGATTACCCCTCTGAAGAGCTGTCCACCCCCAAAAGTAGTATGGCGTGCCCTTGTGTATTCGTTTGCCCTGATTTCTTTGTTCCCACAATAAGACGGGCGAAAGAGCCATTTCCCAAATGTACTCAGCTTGATCGTAATTACGCGAACCGAGGAAATGACGCCAAACTACAGTAAAGTTATTGAAATAATTATCATGAGCTGGTTGCCTAGGATCTTGATTCTTATCAAAGAAATCAATTGCGATGCTCTCGAATTTATCCCAGTTGACGCTTCCTTGAGCAAAATAGGCCTCATGGAAGGCTACAAACTCATCATTCAACTCCGGTGTTAGATCGTTTATCTCAATGATATTTCCAGCAATGATAAATTTCATTATTAACCCCGCAATCGTTGGCCGGTGGAGACGAATATATCAGCCGCATAACGACCAAGCTGTGCGGCGCAAACGAAGCGCAGCGTAGTTTGCGTCCTAACGAGCGCCTTGTTAGCGTCGATTTTCATTTTCCGTCACGGGGTGCTCCCCTAAATCTTCTGGAAGCTCTTCGAGTAACTCTTTTGAGTGATACTCAAGAACTATTTCCCCTTTTGTTAATCTTTCCGTCCAATATCTTCCTACGAGCTTTTGTTCTGGTTTTTCAACTATTTTAAATACTGCTGTTCCATCGTGGGGGATACTTCTATCGCTCAAACTTAGTCTAGGCTTACTGGTATAAGAGTGTGCGACGTTTTTAATCTGGCGATCAGGGTCAATAATAAAGCCTTCAGAATAGGAAGAGCTTTCCATTTCATTTGTACGCATCATGCAACTAATGTGGAAGAAAGACTGGTTAACAGTGAGCATTACCGGAATTGGAGGCGGCTTTTCTCCCGTGACTGGATTTTTCCAATCTGAGTATATAAACCCCAACCAGCTTCCATTCAAATTTGGGAAAGGGACAAGCCATCCTCTAAATAGCTTCAGTTTCCATCCCCATTTTACGAATACTGCAACTATCAAGAGGTCAATGCTCACGACTTTTGGCACAAGCCCAAAGAAGTCTTTAACCTTTGACAAATCCAGCCCGCTAAAGTACGCGAGAGAGAACCAAGCAACTGCTGATATTCCGACCAGTAGGTATAGCGAACTTTTAATCGTCACGTTACGCATTATTCGAATCCAAAGTAATTCCAGGCCGCTTTAGCAAAGTCACGCCCGTCCTTGCGAGTCCATTTTTGATCTGAATGAAATAGGAAAAAGCATTCATTTACTTCCAGCCAACGGCCCTCGTCTGGTTCATCACCTTGAAGATTATCCCAAATATAAAACAGCATAGATCGCAGGCGTTCAGTCCATGTTGAATGTGAAAATACATGATCTGGGCAATTATAGGCTAAGCATTCCATGAAAAAAGAAGGTAATTCACGGAATGTCCCATCTTCTGCCATTGCATTTTCAATTCGTTTTAACAGGCGAGCTCCCTTTTTATAGGCATAACCAGTTGCTTTATTCTTAGCTGTTCCATTTTCTATTTGCTGGACTGGATAATTGACGATGCTACTTCCATCCGTTTTAAATATTTTGGTTCCATCTCTTGTTCCATACTTCATGTAATAACGAAAACTAAAACATGGGACCACATCAGCATCTACGCGTGCTGAGCTGGAATTTATCTGTATTGCTGTTGAGCCAGAAGAATCTACTTTGCCAGGAAATTTTGCATGCATAGCAGCAAGAAGCTCTGCTCTTAACTTTGCTGGAGTCCAAATCCCCTCATATGGTTTGCTGGGCGGATGATTGCCTTTTTCCGATTCTTCCCAGTACTGACAGTCTGTGCACTCCACCGCTATGTCGACATCACTATCTGTCCGCACATTAGTATTGTTTGCGTAAGAACCCTTCGCAAAAACCTTCAATGAACTATCATTGAATGGTTCGTGTGAGTCTATTGCTTCGCGGATCATCCGTTCGGTTCTATCCTGCTTGTCCTTCTCTGTATCACTAGAAGGACCTGTCCAGCCAGACAGTTTATCTTCCAAGCTCATTGTTCATCCTTTTAAACGCTAACGTTGAGGATCACTTGCAAGAAATAGCGCAAAGCGAAGCGGGGAGCTATTTCTTGTCAAGCGCATCCAATTGTTCGGCTTCCTTGAGCTTTTCAACATCAATTCTATCTTGCGGCCTCCCGCTTGCTTCCTTTGATCGAATAAGGTCAGACCGTGAAATGAATGGAATGGTAACACCTGCCAGTTGAACTACTTCACGATTGTTCCACGCCTCATCGAACTCTATCCCCGGAATCGACATCATAATATCAACTCTCAATGGAGGTCTGCCCATTTGATAGAAATATCCTTTATGTGCGAAGTCATCTGAAGTCAGATTTTCCAGAGGTGCACCAAATTCTTTCAAGGCTGAATACACGCCTCTTGCATTAGCTTGATCAGTCGCTATAAAAATATCAACGTCTTTTGTGAAACGTGGCTCACTATATTTCATAACGGCATATCCGCCCACTATGAGGTAGCGAACTTTATGCTTTTCGAAAAGTTTCAACAGTCCTCTGAAGTCTGGGCTCGTCAGCATTTTCTCCTCGAATCAATAAATAGTCATGTAGCATTTCCGTCACTGCCTCGAAAATGGCAAGATCTCCTTGCGCTTGCCAGAAACGAATATCGAAAAAACGCTTATCATCTGTTATATGTTGATAATTTTCTTCAATTTTATTCATTTTGTATCCTCTTGCCGAACGCTTGCCTCAGGCGCGAGGGAACCGAGTCGCCTGAAGGCAGATGTTAAACCATATTCACGAGATTAGAGGTAACCAACCTCCTCAACCACAACTTCCAAACCCTGATCAGCGAATTCACGGCATAATGCGAGCAGACGATCATGGAATTGCTCATGCCAGAGGAATTGGATATCGGCACTGAGATTAATGGCTAAGAAAACCGTGCGTTTCTGTGCTTCATCGGATTGGCTTAGCTGTTTTAATGCCGTTTGAAGAGTTACCTGGAGCTTTGTAAAAAGGGGGCTCCTGTTTTCTTGGCTGAAATCTGCCTGAACGTCAAGGGGTACAACCGCCGGGAGGAGTCTGCGGTCAGGAAGATATTTTAGGACAATACGTCCGCTCGAAAGCTCACGCACTTGATCAGGCTGTTGGTAAGCTGCTGTGAAGAAATCCTTAATCTCTGAGATTTCCTTTTGAGAGATTTCCTCGCGTGATTCGACAGGGTTCCACTCGAACTTCAGATGAGGAAGCATGCCTTGTGGCAGATCTTGCGCCAATTCCTTCTTTGCCTGCCACCAGCGCATAAGATACTCTTCCAGTTTATCGGGAGGACGGATATATTTGACTTCCACCACGCGTGTCCGCCCCTCTCTTTCAGCACTGAAGTCCGGGGTTTTTCTGCCTGGGTGGAGAGGGATCAAGGTTATCTTATGGCCATCACTGCAATACCGCAGAATTGCACGAATCTCTGTCATTGCCGATAAGATGCGGTTGTGAACAAAATTTTCAATTGAATGGGTGGATATGTCCTTAACCAGTTGTTGCTGAAAGTCTTTGAACTGAGAGGATCCGAGCGCTGACTCCAGACTGGCGAGCTGGTTCTCGAACGCTGCCAGCTTGTCTATGCGGTTGAGGAACGCCCAACGGAACACGGGGTTCAATAGAAGGTCCTCAACGGTTGACTTGCCTAACTTGACTCTAGCATCAATGATGGGCCACCAGAATTGTAAGCATCTATTGTAGCTACTGATGTTCTGGAGGACCGAGCCAGTGAAATCCTGTTGCGAAACTACCATATCTATTCTTTAATGCTATTTGACGAGCAATTGGAGCTATCCTCTAAGGTTTAACCAGTGATTATATAGTTTCTGTCTATCTCAAAAAATTCAATAGATTGAGAAGTGAGATATTGGATTTTTAGGGGATTTTCTATCTGTGTAACTCAACAAATTGAATGTTATACAAAAAGCTTGATAATTCTTACAAAAGAGATCAATTCCTAAAATGTTAGTTTACGTGCTATAGCCTTAATTCTCACAAAATTATAGCTTTCATTTGCTAAGCAAACCTTCACGCTTTTTTCTAGAATCCGGGAAGTATAGTGAGCCTGCTCATTAGGTGGCCTTACTCTACAAAAAGACCCCACCTCTCTATATGAGAAATGGGGTCTTTGAATTCGCTTCATAGCTTCCCCTCGCTTAAAGTTCGCATCCAGGGAAAAGCACCACCTCCCTAATACCAGAACGCCAATGAAAAGACAACCTTTTTATTTATGCGATATACTGGTATGGAATACGTAATATTGATAGTTTCGTAAAAAGTCATTTTTTCCATTTTTCTGTCATTCCGGCGGACCCCGGATCGTGGTCCGGGGCAGGCGCCGGAATCCAGTAAATTCAATAGGTTCTGGATGCCGGATCAAGTCCGGCATGACGATTAGAAGACTTTTTGCGACTTTGTCAATATTGGATGGGTGAAAGATTGAGGTCATAGAAAAGCCCCCACTCCCAAAGGAGCGAGGGCCTTGTGGTAGGCTGCCTAATAGCTGCTAGGCTAAAGCTATACGTTCCATTTGGAATAAATAAGTGAGACCGAAGAGTCCCATGCTGTTGTGCCTGCTAAACCCGCCCGAGGCGGGTAAACCACGCCAGAGGCGGGTAAAGGTTCACCGTGTGGAATTTCCGCCGTTAGGCGGAGCCCCCTTCAGGGGATTGCCTATCCCTCACCACAGCAATGGTAGCCAAAACAAATGTCCATTATTATTCTGCAGGGTTAGGCGATAATCGATAGAATTTTTTGAAAGCGTTTCATCCCGGGGTTCTAGCGAAATAGAGAGAGCTGGCTGTCCCTTGGTCCCTTCATCCTCTTCTCCGCCTCACCCCTCTTGATCAGCTCATCTTTTATGTCTAAAAGAAAGGGCGAGATAGGAAGCGTGTGGTTCGAGCCGAAGAGATTCCTTGTCTTTGCGTGAGACAGGAAAAGGGCCTTCTTAGCCCGAGTCATAGCCACATAGAGGAGCCTTCGCTCCTCCTCGATGTCCGATCCTCCCGGTGTGAAAAGTGTATAGGGCAGGAGCCCATCCTCGCATCCAATGATGAATACATAGGAGAACTCCAGGCCCTTTGCCGCATGCATGGTCATGAGCGCTACCTGCTCGGCTGCTCTGCTGTACGTATCGGCTGGGCTACCAAGCTTCAAAAAGGAGAGGAAGGAGGAGATCCCGGATCCATATCCCCCGGCTAAGGAGAGGAATCTCTCGACAGGGTCCCGGTGTTCAGCCATCGCTTGCGGGAAAAGGGCCTTCACGATTTCCGCGATAGCCTCCTGCGCAGTGAAGACCCCGATCTTGTCCCGTATCTCCGAAAGGGCTGTTTCCGTCAATCCTTTAATATGCTCTTCCCGCAGCCGTTGGAACAGCGCCGTATCAAAGGGCCGTGTGGTGCTGAGGCGAAGAACCTCAACCATGGTACTGATCGGCTCCTGCCTGTAGAATGGCTCCTCACCCACGAGCTGGTAAGCAATGCCGTGATCGTTGAAGGCCTTGATGATGGCCGGGGCCATCCTGGATAGGCGAAACAGGACGCCAAAATCGGAAAAGGAGAGCTCCTCCCCTTCGTCGCTTCCGTCGGTGATATGGCTGTCGATCGAGAAGAATCTCACACCGCCCATGAGTCTCTCTATGGTTCTCGCCACGAATTCCGCCTCGCTCTTAGCAGTAGCACACCCCTGAATATGAACCGCCACGCCCTGCTCTAACCCTTCCAGCATATCGCCTCTTCGATGAGAGCCCATGACCTGATCAGACGCATCCAGGATAGTCTGTGAACACCGGTACGATATGCGTAGCTCATGGATCCCCGCATTCGGATAGTCCTGCTTAAATTTCCCTATAAAGGTGTTGTCCGCCCCCCGAAACCCATAGATGGCCTGATCGGGATCCCCGATGGCAAAGAGGTTGGATTCCTGATCAGGCGCCAGAAGCCGTATGAGATGGTATTGGGCGCTGTTTATATCCTGATACTCGTCGATGCAGATCCAGGGATAGCGTGCTCTCACCAGGGTGCCTATATCAGGGTGATCCCTCAGGAGCCTTACCGGGTAAACGATGAGATCATCAATATCAAACGCATCCCTGGACTTCAGGGCTGCCTCATACGCGTTATACAGGATTTCGAGCTCACCTCCCTCAGGTGGAATCTCCATCCTGGCCTTGGCCAAGCTGATCTTCTCTGAGAAAGAGCGGAGGTCCCTTTGCCTCGCCCCGGGCAAAGAGGAAAGAACAGAGGCCTTCTCCTCATCTCCATACAGAGCAAACCCTGAGGATCTTCCGAATACTGGGGCATGGTCTCTGAGCAGGCCCATGCCGAAGGCATGAAAGGTGGTGATCGTAATTCCCTTCGCCGCATCCTCGGTATTCACCGCGGTCATGATCCGTTTCCTCATCTCCTCTGCGGCCTTATTGGTAAAGGTAATGGCGAGGATGGAGGCCGGATTGACTCCCCTCTTTTCGATAAGACGGACGATCCTCATGCTCAAGGTGAAGGTCTTTCCGGTGCCAGGCCCCGCCAGTATCAGGCAAGGACCGGTATAGTGATCCACGGCCTGTTGCTGTGCCACATTCACGGCTGCTACCCCGGAACTGTGGGCATGTGCCTCTCCTGAGCCCTTCAGGTTGTAGTGCCCCTCTTGAAGGTCCTGAATCTCCATGCCTTCAGCGGCCCCGGCAACCCTGTCCGGTGCCTTAAATGAGCGATCAAAAAAGGATATTTGGGCAGAGAGGGACTGTATCTCCCCTTTCCTGAAGGCCCGTACCTGGCCGAACTCCCCGTCATAGCCCTCCTCTATAGACACCTCCCCGCTCCTGAGCCGTCTGATGCCCTCTGCCAGTATCTCATCGGAGATCTCCGAAATCCGATCATAGGGAAGATCGAGCAGGAGAGAAAACTCAGGACCTCCTCTCTTGAGCATACGCTCATACTCCAGGCGGACCGCCTTGGTTCCCGGGTGGACGCCCTTTATCTCCGCAATGATGTTCTTCAACGGGGTGAGGGAGAAGTAGCTCTTTTTATGGGGCCGCTCTTCCGGGTCCCTCCTGTCGGCAAGCTGCATGACCCTGTTCAGAACGCCTACCGTAACCTTTTTCCCGCAAACAGGACAGATGCCCCCACGTTCGAGGGTCTCCTGGGGACTCCAGCAGATCCCGCACTTCCTGTGCCCGTCGAGATGGTACTTGCCCTCCTGGGGGAAAAACTCTATGGTGCCCAGGAACCTCTGATCGCCCTCCTTTCTCATCGCTGATACGATACTCGAATACG
>Ga0315547_1002368_pt1 | contig 13369 bp, 9 predicted proteins | sample SalMarSW160240MG_2_FD_202542 | JGI IMG/M metagenome (GOLD analysis project Ga0315547, IMG submission 202542) | Salt marsh sediment microbial communities from the Plum Island Ecosystem LTER, Massachusetts, United States - Salt Marsh Sediment SW1601-240 ... | reverse complement strand
CATTCACAATGTGAAAGCCTGATTCATTTAATAGTTTTCTAAACTCTCTATCATACAGCAGGTTATCTTCTCGAATCAACATATTTAGGTAAATTCGAGGTGTCACCTATGTATCTCATCATATGCATAACAACAAAGGCGATCCGTTGAAAAGAATCGCCTTTTGATAAATTTGCGTAAGATTTGCGCCTGCCCGCCTACGCTTACGCCCGTCTACGTTTTACTTCGGCGGACTAGCTTCGGCGGGTTCTCAATTTTGTAACTGCTCATTTCGTTCGCAGACAAAATTAGAAAAAACGAGTCAGCACTACTGCCTCTCTATAAAGAGAAACCTTATCTCCTATATTCAAATCCGCCTTCTCGATTGCTCCTTTACTTCGAAGATTAAATATTCCTATTATGGTTCCCTCTTGTGCTAAAGCTTTCTTGACATAAGCCATTCCAAGTTGCGCCTCCCCGACTAAAGTACTGCTGGTTACAAACCCGATACACTCTCCTCTGCTGCTTACCACCGGGTCTCCTGTTCTTACCATTCTTCCGCCCTTGGTATTCAGTTTGAAACGGATAATCTCCATACATCTCGCAGCATCATTCTCAAGCATGGCACCTCTGCCGATAAAGAAGGGTTTATGGAACTTAACAAAAGCACCGAAACCCGCTTCTAGAGGAGATATATTAAACCTGCCAGTTAATTCATTTCCGTGTAAAGGTAGTCCTGCTTCTATACGCAGGGAATCCCGAGCTCCTAGTCCTACTGGCACGAGCCCCCAATCTTTTCCTCTCTCAAGAATTAGATTCCAAAAACGAGGAGCTTGAGAAGGATGAAGAAAAAATTCAAAACCAATTTCCTCTCCAGTGTAGCCGGTCCGAGAAATAATCATCTCAATACCACCAATTTTTGCCTCAATAAATTCGAATTTCCTTAAGTTTGCCAGCTTCCTTTCCAAACGCTTATCATTTGCCAAGCGTTGCAAGATAGCCAAAGAGTTAGGTCCTTGCAAAGCAATATCAATCTTTTGGTCTTCTAGGTCTCCGATTGAAGTAAAGACATCAACTTCTTTATAGGGATGAGCTTTATCAATAAGAAATTTCCTAGATTTTACTGCCTCAAGCCAATCTTTTACCTTTTCAGTATTTACAGCATTGACGACGACCATATAACGGTCTCGAGCCAAGCAATAAATCATAATGTCATCAATTACTCCACCATCTGGGCTAAGAAGATAAGAATAATGAGACTGGCCAATCTTTAGACCAGGAGCATAATTTGTGGTAACTAAATCCAGAAATCGGCAAGCTTCCTTTCCTTGAACTTCAAGAACGCCCATATGAGAAACATCAAACAAGCCAGCTCTTTCTCGAACTTGCTGATGCTCTTCTCTTATCGTAGTGTAGCAAAGCGGCATTCTCCAACCAGCAAAAGTAACCATATGAGCTCCTAATTTTTTATGTATCTCATACAAACAGGTAATTCTATCTGGAAGCTCTTTTTCTTTCCGTTGGTATTCCCCTTTAAAAGATTCAACGTTAATAATACGACAAAATCTTTTCTGGCCAACAAAGTAGGGTTTTGTCAGGTAGAGCGTAGTTCTACCATCATGAAATTCCGCCTTCCCCACATTTTCAATCTTCACCGGTCCTTGGACTTTTCTGAAAATATCATCTGAATCAAAAATAATATAACCATCAGAAAGTCCCTCAAACCAGGTTCTTACCTTTTCAGCTTTAGAAGGATGGGTAACCACTCTATAGTAATCCTGTCCCAATTTATCGGGTACCAACCGTTCAATCAGCACCTTATCTATCGGTTTTCCATTTTGGTCAAGCAGAAACGTATCAAGGGTCTTGCCGATTCCTAAATTCATCACATCAGCGGTGCTTACTTCTTGAAGAAAGGCTTTCGCTCTTCCTCCACTTATCTCAAGCACATTACCTCTGGTCTTCTCTTTCTTGGTCCCCATGAGTTCTGCTACTTCAGCTCTCACTTCTTCCAGTATTCTCAAATCAATCTTGCCCCGCGGCAAATCCTTATCTCTTCCTATATAGCGAAAGGGGCGAATATTTATGAGAACCCGATGAATAAGTTCGGCGATTTTTTCCATCTGCTCGGGACCCATACCTTGTTGGGTCACCCAAGGTGTGCCTAAACGGAGTCCACTGGCCTCACTTATATCCTTATCTCCGGGAATAGTATTCTTATTGGAGACAATGCCGCAGAGGTCTAAGATGCGAGCTGCCATCTCACCCTTCAAAGGAAACCCTGTATCAGATTTAATAGCATTAAGGTCAATTACTAATAAATGAGTATTCGTGCCTCCGTAGACAAGTTTGAGTTCATGAGTTTTAAGACTGGTGGCTAAAATTTCAGCATTCTTTACAATTTGCTTCTGGAGCTGACAAAAATTTTTTGTCTCCGCGATTTTAAAAGCTACGGCTATGGCAGCAAATTTATTAGTATGAGGGCCACCTTGCTCTCCGGGAAAAACAGCGTTATCAATCTTTTCGGCTCTATCTGGATCAAAAGTAAGGATTACTGCTCCTCGAGGACCACAAAGTGTTTTGTGGGTAGTGAATGTTACTACATCAGCAGAACCAATCGGAGTGGGATAAACTCCGGCTATGACCATACCAGCCGGATGAGCAATATCAGCCAGGAGAATTGCTCCTACTTTATCCGCAATTTCTCTAAACTTTTGCCAATCGGGCGCCCAAGGATAAGATGAATATCCGGCAATTATGAGCTTGGGTTTATGCTCCAGAGCCAGTCTCATAACGGCGTCATAATCTAATTTCCCCGTCTTCATATCAGCTTCGTAAGAAACAATCTGATAATGCTTGCCAGACCTATGAAACGGACTGCCATGGCTTAAATGTCCTCCATGAGCTAGCGACATCCCCATTACAGTATCGCCTGGGTCAAGAAATGCCTCGTAAACCACATTATTAGCTGCTGCTCCTGAAAGTGGCTGGATATTTACAAATATATCTTCTGCTGGCACTTCTTTGGTAGCAAAACATTGAGCTATTCTTTTTGCAGCCAGAATCTCAACAAAATCTACATATTCAGTTCCCTTATAAAAACGTCTGTTTGCGTAGCGTCTATAGAAGCTAAGCTGTTGTTTAAAGTCTAAAAACAATCTTTCTTCTTCTCGGCTCATACTAAGAGAGGGATATCCTTCAGCATACAGATTAGTAAATACTGAACTTAAGGCCTCGCGCACTGCTTTCGGAGCAATACTTTCTGAAGGAATAAGAATAATTTTCTCTCTCTGTCTTTTTTCTTCCTGGCCCACCAGAAAATCTATATCTGGATCTATTTGTCTAATATTTTTCTCCAGAAAATCTTTATATTTTCTCATCGTTATTACTCCTCCTATAATTTTTGTCAAAATCTCTGATTTTGCTACAAAAATGAGTGTCCGCCGAAGCGTAGCGTAGGCAGACCTGCCTACATTTCATTTCGGCAGGTTCTCAATTTCTTTACAAAATCAAGATTTTGAAGAAATTGGAAAAGAGCATCCTATTATAATAACAAAAAATCAAAAAAAAGCAAGCCTTAGCCTGTTTTTTACTATGGGGAACTATTTTCAACTTAGAAAGATACCCCCATTTGGTTTATTAATTTTCCGAGGCCGAAGCAAAGAAGAGCAGCTATAAAACCAATGAGCAGAAATTTTAAACCCTCTTTTATTTTACTCTCGCGACTAATGGTGGCGTGATAAGCCCCTAGAGAAAAAAGAATTGCCAGCCCAATAAGAAGTGAGAGAATTCTAGCGGTAGAAAACCCAACAAAAAAATAAGGGGATAATGAAACGAATACCACCAAGATGCTGGCGACAAAGCAAAAGCAAGCGGCCTGAAAAATTTCTCTTTTAGTGTGATTGGCTATACCGTGTTCGGTTTCTACTTCTTCGGAAAGAAAAAAGCCAGCTGAATTAGCAATACCGTTTGAGATTCCCACTGCCAGACCACTGGCTAGAATCAAAGTGGGGTTTTGGCTTAGAGCGGAAATAGCAAAAGTAGTACCAAGTATAGCGATAATTCCATCAACAATACCAAAAACAGCTCCTTGTATCCCTTTTTGTGAATTATGAAATTTTATAAGTTTGTTTATAAACATTTTAATGTTTTATTTCTTCTAATTCTTTATGGTTATGATTTTTAAGACATTCAAACTGAAAAGTTGCGTGTTTGATGTTAAATTTCTCAAGTTGCCTTTTAAGCTCTTTTGTAATTTTAGTAGTTTCTTTTACCTTGACGTCTCCCACGCAAATATGAGCACTAATGACATTTATATTGGAACAAAGAGCCCAAAGATGAATGTGATGGACATCTATAATACCTTCAATCTTCATCATTTCTTTTATTACCCGGTCAAGCTTTATTCCTTTAGGTGTGGCTTCCAGTAAAATACAAAGTGAATCTTTTAGTAATTTGAATGAACTCAAAACAATCACTAAGGCAATAATGATACTCAAAATTGAATCAACCAGGTATTGATTAGTAAAAAGAATCCAAAAAGCACCAAAGATTATCGCTACCGAAGAAAGCGTATCACCTAAAATATGTAAATAGACACCTCTGAAATTAAGGTCGCGGTGCCCTTTTAATTTGGACATCACCAATAAGTTAGCAGCAAGACCAATGAAAGCAATAATTAAGAATTCTTTACCTTGGATCGGGACGGGGTTCTCTATCCTTAATATTGCCCTCCAAATAATTCCACCAGCCAGAGCCCATAAAATTAATCCATTTAGGAGTGCGGCAAAAATTTCAATTCGATGCAATCCAAAAGTTCTTTTGGAAGTTGGTAATTGAGTAGCAATCTTTAAAGCCAAAAAAGCCAAACCCAAAGCCAGAATATGAACCAGCATATGAAACCCATCAGAAAGTAAAGCCAAGCTCCTAGTAAAAAGCCCGCCACCTATTTCAATCACCATCACCGAAACAGTAATAAACAAAGCTGCTTTGAGACTGCTAAATTTTATTTCATCTTTATCGTGCATTTTATCTCGGAATAGCAGGCTTTAGCCTGCGATAATACATCTTTATTATATCAGAAAAAGCGCCTGACTAAAACAGACGCTTTTGATAGATTTTTTTAGAATAATCCGGACAAGTGTCAATACCAAAGTTGATCTTGTTCTTCTTTTTCTCTAAGCTCTTTTATTTTCTCATCAGTATAGCCGATACTTTTTCTTATCTCATCGTTTTTTGCTTGGTAGGTTTCTCTGTCAACAAACTTCCACCGGCTACCTTCTTTTATTGCGTAATGAACAGTGTTTCGCTTAATCTCAAATGTGCCAGTGGCTATATCTATGGTCATTGAAAGTTCAGGAATCCAGGCTAGCAATTCTTCTCCTATAGAAGGTCTTCCTCCTATACTAATTAAATCCCTTGCAGTCAGAATCAGTTTTTGCTGCTCTTTTAATTCTTCTTTTTTCTGCTCTCTAATGTATAAGCGAGACACCAAATCCGGTTTGCCATCATCATCTTTATCAATAAACTCCTGGCCCTTAATAGGAAAATTTTCATAATCAGGAATTACGATAGTTTCTTCCTGGACCGGCTCCTCAATCATTCGAGCCAAAGCAACTCCACTCATCACCATCCCCGCCAGGATTAAAACTCCCAGCATAATACTCGCTATCCTCATTTTCTTCATTTCGTTCTGCCTCCTTTTAATTTTTGCTAAGCCGCAGGTTTTTTATCGCCTGCGGCTTTTGGGGTTTCTTTCTACTTTATTATTTCTTCCAGTTTTATTATTTTTTTCAATGCCTGGATGACTTCTTTTTTTCTTCCGAATGGAAGCAAAGAGTCCTGACTACTCAAAGCTTTTAGTAAATCTTGGGGTGCTCCTTCTTCCATCCGATAACAATGTTTTTCTACTTCTGGAAATTTCCTCTCTCTTACATCAGCCACATACTCTTTGAGTGCATCAACAATTACTTTGTGTCCATCCAGATACTTTTTCACAAACTTAGGATTAAAAGTGGGAAGAAGTCCTAATACATCATGGATAATCAAGAGTTGGCCGTCAGTGTAGGGACCGGCCCCGATACCTAAAACGGGAATCTTACATGCTTTTGTAATAGCTAATCCCACATCTGGAGGCACGGCTTCTACTAAGATAGCAAAGACTCCTGCGTCTTGTAGGGCTAGAGCATCTCTAATAAGCTCTTCTGCCTCTTTGGCTGTTTTTCCGTGAATTTTAGGAAACTTCCTCTTAATATCTGAACTTTGAGGAGTAAAACCAATATGAGCCATAACTCCTGTACCGGCTTTTATTATTCCTTCAACTTTATCCAGTACTTTTTCGCCACCCTCTAATTTTATAGCATCGGCTCCAGCTTCTTCTAAGAATCTTCCAGCGTTACGTATTGCTTCGCTTACCGATATCTGGTAAGAAAGGTAAGGCATGTCAGCTATATCAAAAGTATTCGGTGCACCAAAAGTAACAGCTTCTGTTTTCTCTATTGCCGAATCCATTGAGTCTATTTTGCAATAACGTCTTTTTACAGTAGTGCGATTTCCTAACTGACACATTCTATAGGAATCTCCGACTAAAATCAGATCAATATCGGCTTCTTCAGCAAACTTTGCAAAAGGAGTATCATAAGCGGTAATATAGGTAATCTTCTCGCCATTCTTCTTCATTTCCCAAAAATCATAAATCGTCTTTTTCTTTCTTTCCATTTTTTATTCTCCTAGTCCTACATATTTGTATTTAGGAACACATAAATCTTCTGGAGCTTCCTTTTTGCCTGTTGGACCCGGAGTCCACATAGAGCCAGAAACTTTGAGCTCTGGATAAGTTTCTCGGATAAGGTCATAAATTCTTTTTATTGAACGGATTTTTCCTCTGGCCATTTCTGCCAATTGGTCTTCGCTCATTCCCCAGGGCATATACATTGAGAATGCCGGACCGGGTTCCATCTTAAAATAACAAGGTGAAAGAACCCTGGCAAATTCAGGAGTTTCGTACATTCGGTTAAATCCACCCATAGAATCCCAGAGTTGAGTATGAATATCCATGGGGATATTAGTTGCTTCTCTTATTTCGGCTAACATTTCTGGTGCTAAATCTGCTTTAGGATTGAAAGTTCCTGTGCCAACCGATTCTGCTAATTCTGCGTCAGCCGCATTGGCAATACCAGCAAATATAGAAAGTTTGAAGGTAACGTCAGAAGGAAATCTGCCTTTCTCTTTTAATGCGTTTAGTTTCTTCATAACGCCCAGACTTAAAACTAGAAAACCTCTAAAGCCGAGAGCAACGCATTCTGAAATATCTTTTACCAAATGGGACACATCCTCATCGCCTCTTATTGCAAATCCACAAAGAGCTCCTTCTGGAGTAATAACTTGCCTGCCCGTATCCCACGATGGTCGAGGTCCGGGAGTGATAATAGCTTCTACTTTATTTTCGTAAGCTACTTGGGCAAACTTATCTAGCTGTGGCAGGGTGTATAAAGTGGCACCGCGAACAACGGATATAGAGCGATGAAAAGGAACTCCCTGGTTTTTAGCTTCATCAATAGTTGCTTCAAGAACCTTTACGCTCTCAATTCCCGAAATTTCTACCCGCCAGTTTGCTCCATCCGGAAATTTCTTTATAGAAGTTGGGTGGTCATCCCAAGGATTCCTTACTGGTACTCCTACGCTTCTTAAAGCCTCTCTGGACTCTTGCAGCGTCATCGGCTTTCTCCATTTATCTTCCATTTCTTTCCTCCTTAGGGCTTTGCGCCCATTTTTATTTATCTTTCAAAGACCATTCTCAAAACTCTAGCAAGTTTTAATAAATTTGTCAATAAAAAAATGCCCCCACTAGGATTCGAACCTAGAACCTTGAAATTAAGAGTTTCCTGCTCTACCAATTGAGCTATGGGGGCAAACGATTTTTATTCTTTAGGCAAATTAACTGGTCGGGGAGTTTCTTTAAGAGATTTCCATTCTTTTTGAATTAATTTTACTTTAGGATCAATATCTTTTAATACTGCTTGTATCCAGCCAAAAATTCGATGACGCATATCTGTTCCCCTCGGGACTCTAATACTTATTGTGCCATAATAAAGATTATTTTTCTTATAACCTTTATTGGGTGGCTTTATGAAACTTTTACCAAAATTCTTTAAAGGAATACTGGTTAATTGAGACCAAAATTGTTTTAGCTCTAGTTCATTTTGTTGAGGATAGATATTAAGCCAGGCCTTTAAATTTTGCGGCGGGATTCCAAATATTCTTTCGAACCATCGTACCATAAAAAGGATGAAATGCGGGTCTGAATTTGTAACTTTAAACCCAGTAGTTTTACTTCCTTCAGCCCAATATAATGCTGCTCCAAGAAATCGATAAGCCTCAAAAGAAAGGGGGAGTGAAATTTCTTTTTCAGCTTCTTCAATAATTTTTGCTATCTCTCTTTTTCTTCTTTCTCTTTGGCTATTTACCCCTCTGGCTAAAAGCAAAACTTGTCTTGTATAAAGCCGTTCTCGATCTTCTGGTTTCAAGGGGATATTTATACACCAAAATCTAACTGTACTTTTCGCAATGCCTAATTTTTTTCCTATTTCTCCATAACTTAATCCTTTCTTCCGAAGTCGAATTGCTTTTGATTTTAATTTTGAGTATTTTAATTTATCCATTTGTTAGACATTTTACTTAGGTAGACTAGTAGGTGCACTGGCGCCCCCGGAAGGAGTCGAACCTTCAACCTCTAGTTCCGAAGACTAGCGCTCTATCCAGTTGAGCTACGAGGGCTTACTTGATTTCAGATTACCATTTTTTAGCTCTTTAGTCAATATTAAACGGCTGGAGATTTTTCCAGCCGTCTTTTTAAATAAATTAATAAATCAATAAATGAATAAACTATTTAGTGCCTAAAACACCTCACTCCACAAAACACCATCGTTATTTTGTGTTTGTTGCAAAAATCTATTGTCAATTGGTCTTTAAGAGAACCACCCGGTTGAATAATCGCCTTTACCCCGGCCTTAATGAGCACTTCTGGTCCATCGGGAAAAGGAAAGAAAGCATCAGAAGCAGCTACTGCATCTCTTGTTCTATGCCTTGCGTTACTAACAGCGAGCTTGCAGCATTTAACTCTAGACTGCTGGCCAACCCCTGAACCCACAAGCATTTTGTCTTTTGCCAAAACAATAGTATTTGACTTAGAAGCTTTACAAACTTTCCAAGCAAAAAGTAAATCCTGAATCTGGTCTTCAGTTGGTTCCGTTTCAGTGACTACTTTAAGATCTTTTTCAGTAACTTCATAAGTATCAGCATCTTGTTTTAAGATTCCGCCTCGAACTCTCTTAATATCCATTTGAGTAGAAGGCTTAGGATTTTTCAAGGCAGGATTAACTAGAATTCGAAGATTCGGTTTTTGAGAAAAAACTTCCAAAGCTTTCTCGTCCACTTCTGGAGCAAGAAGTACTTCGAAAAATCTTCCATCTAACATTTTCTGGGCCATACCTTTATAGATAATCCGGTTAACTGCAATAATGCTTCCAAAAGCAGCTAAAGGATCCCCCTGCCAGGCTTTTTCGTAAGCTTTCCAGATAGAGATGGAATTGATTGCCGCTCCGCACGGATTAGTATGCTTTATGACTACACAAGCAGGGCTGACTCCGCCAAGTTGAGAAATAGCATAAAGCGCGCCGTCAATATCCAGATAGTTGTTAAAAGAAAGTGCTTTTCCTTGAAGCTGTTTGAAATTAGAAATAGCCAGAGGGTTTGTAATCCTTTCATCGGGATAAAACTCTCCTTTTTGATGAGGGTTTTCTCCATAGCGAAGAATTTTACCTCCCCTAAAAGAAAGTCGCAGTACTCTTTCATTTAAGAATTTTTCAGCCATAAATTTATCAATAGCAGAATCATAATTAGCCATCCGTTTAAAGACCTTTGCTGCTAAATACGTTCTTCTATCGAGTGGAACTTGGCCAAAATCTTTCAAGTCCTGAATAATTTTTGGGTAGTCCTTTGGATCTATCACCACTACTATAAGATTTTTTGCCGCTGCTCGAATCATAGTTGGTCCACCGATATCAATGTTTTCTAGAGCTTCTTCCACGCTCACCCCGGGCTTGGCAATAGTTTCTTCAAAGGGATAAAGATTATTAACCACCATGTCAATTGGTTTGATACCTAATTCTTTGGCTTCTTTTACATCTTCTGGCTTTTCTCTATTATAAAGGATACCTGCTCCTACTTTGAAACTAATAGTTTTCATCCGGCCGTCAAAGGCCTCGGGATTACCAGTCACTTCTTGGATAGGGATAGTCTTAATTCTTGCTTCTCTTAAAGCTTTTGCTGTTTTGCCTGTGGAAATTATTTCCACACCGAAACCGACTAATTCTTTAGCAAATTCTACAACTCCGGTTTTATCCCATACACTAATTAATGCTCTTTTTATAGGTTTCATAGTTTCTTGCCTCCCTTTATTATATGACAGATTAAATCCCGCCAGATGCATAAGCATCTAGCGGGAAGTTTTTTGTTAACCTTCTATTCTTCCTTCAACAAGCTTTTGGATTACTTCGGGATTAACCAAGGTAGAGATATTACCAAAATTCTTGGTCTCACCTTCAACAACTTTCTGGAGAATTCGCCGCATAATTTTACCACTGCGAGTCTTGGGTAACGCTTCAACAAATTGAATTATTTTAATCTTGTAAGTTTTGCCAAGCTTATTTCTAACATGAACTATTAATTCTTTTTTCAATTCTTGAGTATCTTTGGCTTCTGCTTTGAGTGTAACAAAAGCATAGAGATAAAGAGCTTTACGAGTACCTAGCTCCTCTGGATAGTATGCTAGGGCCGCTTCAGCTACTGCGGGATGACTCACCAGAGCTGATTCTGTTTCTGCGGTGCCAACGTTATGGCCTCTAAACAGAATTATATCGTCCACTCTTCCTTTTAGCCAATAATAACCATCATTGTCTTTAATAGCTCCGTCGCCGGTAAGATAAACACCAAATTTCTCAAAATAAGTTTTTTTGAATCTTTCTGGATTTTTCCAGAGGGTTCTCAACATTCCCGGCCATGGTTTTGTAATCATTAGTTTACCCATTGTCTCAATAGGACATCGTGGACGGTTAATGTCCGGAGTGTCGTCGTCTAAATCTTCTTCTTTATGTTCAATAATATCAGGAGATATTCCCGGGAAGGCAAAACCAGCCGACCCCGGTTTCATAGAATGCACTCCTGGCAGAGTAGTTATGAGAATTCCACCAGTCTCCGTTTGCCACCAAGTATCTACTACCGGACATCTTTCTTTGCCAATGAATTCGTGGTACCAGAGCCAATCATCCGACTTAATTGGCTCTCCAACTGTTCCTAGAAGTCTTAAACTATCCAATTTATATTTTGCCGGCCACACATCTCCAAATTGCCTTACACCACTGATTGCCGTTGGAGCAGTATAGAAAATTGTAACTCTGTATTTATCTATTAGCTCCCACCATTTTCCTGGATTGGGATAAGTAGGTATACCTTCATACATAAATACTGTAACTCCGTTAGAAAGTGGTCCATAGACGATATAGCTGTGTCCGGTTATCCAACCAATGTCGGCAGTACACCAGAAAACATCTTTTTCCTTATAGTCAAAAATCCACTTGAAAGTAAGATGAGTATAAAGCAAATATCCGCCAGTGGTATGAATCACGCCTTTCGGTTTTCCAGTAGAACCGCTAGTGTATAGTAAGAATAACATATCTTCTGCGTTCATTTTTTCTGGTGGGCAGTATTCTTTTTGTCCTTTCATTAGCTCATGCCAGAAGTGATACTTAGTATTTCTTTTAGTAAGACCAACTTTCCCGCCAATTCTCTCAATCACTATCACGTGCTCAATAGATGGACATTTTTTTAGGGCTTCAAATGCATTAGCAAAAGGGTCAATAATCTTTCCGGCTCTCCAATAACCATCAGCTGTAATGAGAACCTTTGCTTCGGCTTCATTTATTCGGTACTCAAGAGATTCAGCGCTGAATGCTCCAAAGACTATACTGTGGATTGCGCCAATTCTGGCACAGGCGAGCATAGCAATGGGAAGTTCAGGAATCATTGGTAGATAAAGACAAACAACATCACCTTTCTTAACACCTAGGGATTTTAATGCATTAGCAAATTTATTTACTTCCAGATAGAGTTCTTCATAAGTAAAATCTCGCTCCTGCCCATCTTCACCTTCCCAAACAATAGCCGCTTTATAAGCTCTTGTACCCATATGACGGTCAAGACAGTTGTAAGAAACATTTAATACTCCATCCTCAAACCATTTATAAAACGGAGCATTACTCTCGTTTAGAATCTTAGTTGGCTTTTTAAACCAATGCAATTCACCTAAGAATTTCTTCCAGAATTTTTCTGGATTTTGCTCTGCTAACTGACAAAGCTTTTCGTATTTGTTCTTTTTTATTCGTGCATTTGCCACGAACTCTTGAGATGGTTCTAAAACATCCTGAACTATTTTCTTCTCTTCTGGCATTTTTTCACCTCACCATTTATTTTGTCAAAGGACAGTGTTTCATCTCAATTTATCAAATAGTAAAAAGTTGTCAAGTTGTTTTCTGAATTGTTTGTACTGATCATGGGTTTAAAATGAAAAACGGCGCTTACTGCGCCGTTTTAAACTCTTTAGTTTATTTCTTTAAAGCCTCACGGTATGCACATTTACCTGTTTCAAGAAACATACAACCCGTTGAAATGCCGCAAAAGCTGCACAATATACACTGTGGATTAAGTGGTGTAAAAACCTTATTTCTAGACCCCTTAGGTACCTTGAATTTCTTGGACATTTTTTATCCTCCATTTTTAAAGTAGATTAAAACTTTTCTGTAAGTTTGGCTAATTTCTCAAATGCTTCTTTTACTACCGGTAGCGGTTTTCCTTCTCTGTAAAGGTCCTTGTCAAGTTTTCCTTCAGGAGAAAGCTCGCTCATTAAATTAGACAAAGAGAAATCAGGATTTTCTTTTCTAAAAGGCCAAAGCCGCATACTTCCGGCAGTGATCTCATCTATCACTATTATTTTTTTATCTTGAATATAGAGTCCGTATTCTAATTTCAAATCAACTAACTGATATTTTAGAGCCCGGAAAGCTTTTTCTAGGAGACGAAAAACTCTATCGTTCATTAGTCGCATATTGATGAAATAACCTTTTGGGTCTTTCTGTGTATCATCTAATTTGGGGTCGTGAAGCTTATCGTCTTTGTAAAAGAATTCTGTTAAAGGAATTCTGAACTGATCCCCGGCTCTTAAATTTGATCTGTTTAGAATTGAGCCATAAGCAATACGTCGAGTAACAACCTCCAAAGGAAACTTGTATGAAAGTTCTTTTGCTAAAAAAGAATTTTCATCAATTGGTTCAATAAA
>Ga0315547_1002366_pt1 | contig 13377 bp, 12 predicted proteins | sample SalMarSW160240MG_2_FD_202542 | JGI IMG/M metagenome (GOLD analysis project Ga0315547, IMG submission 202542) | Salt marsh sediment microbial communities from the Plum Island Ecosystem LTER, Massachusetts, United States - Salt Marsh Sediment SW1601-240 ... | reverse complement strand
TCCGCGATTACAGACCAAAGACCGCAACAGCAAACCCATCTTCTTGATACTTTAATTCTCCCCTAACTGTCTTTGTCATCTTTGCCGAAGGGAATTCAAGTGACACAAACGCTATCCCAGGCTGCTCGTTGAGGAATCATCGTATGCGTCCTCGGAATTCCCCGAGATATGTTGATTTGCAAGACGCGACCCCGGATCCCGGTAGCGATCGCGTTTATTGAGAATCGTCGACCAGCTTAGTCCCGCCTGAGCGCCCTCCAGGATAAGAAACTCGAACAGAATTCGGTCATCATGAACGGGCACACCCCACTCCTTGTCGTGGTAGCGCACGTAGCGAGGATTACTCCCTGCCCAGCCACAGCGTTTGATTGTCATAGGCTAGTCCTCCCGCTCCCAAGGCGAGATTATCCAGTCATGCCCTCTAAGCTGTTTGGTCGGATCTTTTCTCATTGAGAGGGAGATTCGCCCACGTGCTGCGTCCACATCGAGCACCGTGACTGTGACCCGCTGCTGCACTCTCACCACCTCAGATGGGTCATTGACGAACCTGTTGGCGAGCTGGCTGATGTGGACGAGCCCATCCTGATGCACCCCAATATCCACGAACGCGCCGAACCTGGTCACGTTGGTCACGATCCCCGGAAGCTTCATCCCAACTACAAGGTCCTCCAGGGAATGGACGGTATCAGCAAACGTGAACGGCTCGAAACAATCGCGTGGGTCACGGCCTGGCTTGGCTAGCTCAGCGATGATGTCGTTCAGGGTGGGAAGGCCAATAATGTCAGTGATGTAGCGATTAAGATCGAGTTTATTGCGCAACTCTTCGTGTAGCATCAGATCCGCGATCGAGCAGTCGAGATCCTTGGCCATGAGGGCAACCACTCCGTAGCTCTCGGGGTGGACGGCACTGGCATCGAGCGGGTTGCTTGCGTTTCTAATTCGGAGGAATCCAGTCGCCTGTTCGAATGCCTTCGGTCCGAGGCGGGGCACCTGTAGCAGTTCCTTGCGGCTGTCAAAAGGTCCGTTTTCGTCCCGGTAGGAGAGAATCCTTTTCGCCAACGCAGGATTGATGCCGGAGACCATCGCCAGAAGCGAACTGCTTGCCGTATTTACCTCCACGCCGACACTGTTGACGCAGCTCTCCACTACGTCAGAAAGGCTCTGCTTCAGTCTTCTTTGGTCGACGTCGTGCTGATACTGGCCCACACCGATCGACTTTGGATCGATCTTCACGAGCTCGGCGAGGGGATCCATCAATCGCCTCCCGATGGAGACCGCCCCACGCACGGTAATATCGTGATCGGGGAACTCGTCCCTCGCAATCTGCGAGGCAGAGTAGATCGACGCTCCGCTCTCGTTCACCATCACGAGCTGGATCGAGTTGTCGAGGTCAAGTTTGTGAACAAACGCCTCCGTCTCGCGTCCCGCTGTCCCATTTCCAACCGCGATCGCCTCGATCGAGAAGCGCTGCACGAGATCGCGAATGACCTTTTCCGCCTCCTTGATCCGTTCCTTCGACTGGATGGGATAGATCACCGTGTGGCATAGGAGTTTTCCCTGCTTGTTGAGGCAGACTACCTTACACCCGGTGCGAAATCCTGGATCGATCGCCAGAACCGCTTTCTGCCCCAGCGGAGGCGCCATCAGGAGCTGGCGCAGGTTCTGCGTGAAGACATGGATTGCTTCGCCGTCCGCTCTCTCCTTGACATGGTGGCGGGCTTCTGTCTCCAACGATGGTGCGAGGAGCCGCTTGTAGGCGTCATCGACCGCGGCGGTCATCTCGACTACGGTAGGGCTATGCGCTCTGATCAAGCGTCGGTAGAGGCGTGATAGTGTGTCAGCCTGCGGCGGTCGGATCGTGAGGTTCAGTACCCCTTCCCGCTCACCGCGGAGGAGGGCGAGAATGCGATGGCTGGGTGCCTTGGAAATCTGCTCTCGTGCATCGAAGTAATCACGGTACTTTGCCCCTTCCACATCCTTCCCTTTGGCAACCTTAGAAGAAATGATGCCTTTCGTGAGGAAAAGCCTCCGAATCTCGTCCCTGATCGCAGCATCCTCGTTCACCCACTCGGCGATGATGTCCCGTGCGCCAGCGAGCGCATCTTCGATAGTTTCGACCCCCTTACTGCTGTTGATGAATGCGTGTGCTTCCTCCTGCGCGTTGGTCCCTTGCTTCTGAGCGAAAATGGTCATAGCAAGCGGTTCGAGTCCCTTCTCACGGGCGATGGTGGAACGCGTACGTCGCTTCGGCCGATAGGGGAGGTAAATGTCCTCAAGGGTGGACAGGGTCGCTGCTCCGTGAAGAGCGACGCGTAGCTCATCGGTTAGGATCTGCCGTTCCAACAGCGAGTCGAGGATCACCTCGCGCCGCTTGTCGAGCTCGGTGAGTTGAGCCAGACGATCGCGGATAGAGGTGATCATTACCTCATCCAGCGATTCGGTCCGTTCCTTGCGGTAGCGGGCGATGAACGGGACCGTCGCCCCATCGGAAAGAAGCGACGCGACAGCGCTCACCTGTGTCTCTCTGATAATCAGCTCAGACGCAATCAATGCGGTGTGTGTTTCAGACAATATCCATCCCCCTTTCGAAGGTCGCTTTATTGCTGACTCAGATCTTACCTTATCTCGATGCTCAGTACCCTTCTCCTATGGCGATAGATAAGAGGGTGGATAGAAAAACAGTGGATTTGCGTGAATTACTGGTCGAATTCTTGTTAGTCTGAATGCAATCTCTTATTGAGCTAGAAGGAGAAGTGTCAATTGTATGTGGCGCTTGAATATCCTATGATGAAATTGACATCAATAGCCAGAAATGGAGGCACGTCATGGAAAGAATACTCTCCAGAACTTGCATAATCATAGTATTATTGCTTTTTCAGATATTCCTGACCTCCCTCGCATTTGGCGAAACTCCCAAACTTGCCACAGGCGTATCTCCTTGCAAGATAACTACGGATATGGTTGGTCGAACTGTGAGTGTATTTGGTCAAGTCACTTTCATCACCCACGATAATCCTGAAGGCAGTTTCGCTGAAGTAGAGGCGGAAGGATGTAGGATAGGCGTCTTTATCCCTTCGCGAATATGGGACCAATGGGATAAACAACAACGGGAGATGCTTAATCTAGGCGCACAACTGCTAGTTAGTGGACTTCTGGTCTCCTTTGATGGCAGGTTAATCGTTGATGTTAGCGAGGCTCCTCAGGCCTATGTGAGCGATGAGAAAGCATCGGAGAGGAGTGAAACTGAAGGTCCCTCCGCGCAAGATTCGATCCTCGAATCCGGCTTGGATTTCCTGCCTGCCCGAGATGAGACGCAACTGGATGTGCCAATTATCTATTCAGGATATGACGGTATGCCGGGGTTATGTTACTTAGGCGCAGCCGCGATGCTAGTTAAATATCATCATCCTGAGATCGATTTTGCCGATGTGGTCGCGCTTAGCGGAGTTGGATCAAGCGCTTTACACCTTGATTTTCCTGAAATGTCAATGCTATCAACCCGACTTGCTGATCAAAGTATTGTCTATATGGCAAATAATATGGGGGCTTCATATGTGCTTGGGTATAAGAGAGGTGGTACAGGTTCAGATCCGTTTTACCCAGGGAGCTTACCGTTTGAAGATTATGCTGCTCATCTTGTCAATTTTGAAAACGGTGAGGATGCGCTGGATTTCTTGATGCGCACTGTTGGTTCGGGATATCCAGTTATGGTCTATCTAAATCTATATTATGTGTACGATGATTTTTCAGAATCATCAGATTATTGGAAAGAATATCTAAGAAAAGATAAGGCACCCCACTATGTGACGGTCACTGGGTATCAGCACAATACAATCATCATGAATGATCCAACAGACCCAACTGAAGCAGCCATTTCTCTTACCACAAGTATAGAGAATTTTGTTCAAGCTTGGGGAGAAACCGTTGATTTTTCAAATGCGCCTCCATTAGGCCCGTACTGGATGCTGTTCTTCAATGATCCCGGCAGCATCCCTGAAGACACCACTGTCATAAACCTGAATGTGGAAAGCGGGGCAGGTGCACCCTCAGAGATCCGCAGCTTTGCCAAAAGGTTAGATGGCTCAGAGGGAACTTTCTTCCTACTATCAGAGTTAGCCAATGTGCGCCTTAAATTCGCTGACTATCTACAGCGGAATGGGTGGTTGGACGCGGCAGGAGATTATCGCTCATCGGGTGCCTTATTGGCGAAGATGGTGACTGAGCGTCGGGTTGATCCCATAATCCTATATGAAGTTGCCGCGCTCGAGGAGACAGCATTAGCATCACTCGCAGAAAGGAGCGAGTAAGGGTCAACTCCTGCAATCACGCACTACCTTAGGGCACCTCATTTCGATCGTCATCATCGAGGAAGACGCCTTGTCCCGCATTCGCAAGTAGGCTTAAACCGGCACTCCTAGTGGTCGGTCACCGAAGTCCCTAGCACAAACGTCCAGCCAATGACCTCGGAGATCTGTACACCGCCTTGCGCGGCCGTGATCGTGCAAAGGCTCTGCTGCTCCAGCAAGAGGGACGGATCCGCGTGGACTGCAATCAGTCCCTCCTCGTTGGTGGCATAGAAAGCGATGCCGCGTGGTAGTTTCAGCTTGTCTACCAGTAACTGGCTGAAATCGTCGAGATAGAGCGTCACACCCAACGCGCCAATCACTACACCCACGCGCTCAATCGGAGTTGTCAGAACCATCGACTTGCGCCCGGTCGACCGGCTGACGACCAGGTCGCCAATCGTTGTCTCGCCGGTCATCACCCGGCCGAAATACGCGCGGTCTGACAGGTTCGCGTTCACAAGGCCGGTAATCACCTTGTAGTACGTGCCATCCGGGCGCAGGAACCACCCGCTACAGGAAACCGGGCTCGATTGCTCGAACTTCTCGATCAATGCCCGCATCGTCTCCCAATCACCCGTCCTCAACTCTGCCGTTGCCGCAAGCGTATACATTGCATTCATCAACCCGTCGACATACGTTTCCGCCAACGTCGCCACTGCTGCCACGCCAAAAGCTGCATTCAGGCAGAGTTCATCGCCCTGCGCGAGTCCCCCGACAGCGCCCAGCGCCAGCACAAGGCCCACCAAAAAAATAATCGATAATCCTTTCATTGAAAACCTCCCTTATCTTCGCAGTTTACACCACGAAGAACCTGCAAAACAACCATGTTGCGCAGGATTCTCCTACTCGAGAAGAAAGACAGTAATCAGTCCTCAGTTATCAGTTCTCAGTCGCCAGACCGTGTGTAGCGTCGGAACCTGTGTCCGACGCTATGCACAAGAATACGTAGACCGTTCGTAGCGTCGGAAAATAGGGACAGGCACTTTTTGTGTTTGGTTCGCTAAAAACCAGCCAGTCCCTGACCAGCAACATCGCACATAGTCTCTCGAGAAGTGTTTGATGACCTCTACCAACGGGCAGTGAAGACGAAGAGTATCATTAACAGATTTACCCCGTGAATACCGCTTCACTTATTCCATGGGGTGAATGCTATATCTCCGCAACCTAGAACCTAGAACCTGTTTTTACGACTCCCGACTCTCGACTGCCGACTGGCTTTTCACCCATCACCCATTACAGCTATCAGCGATCAGGTTTCAGCTCGCCCGATCCTCCTACTGAACCATTTCACCACTGCTCTTTCTTTCATTGTTTTCGACTCTCGACTGCTGGCTCCCGACTATGGACTGGCTTTCTGTTACTCATCACTATCTAGAGGTATCCGTTCACGGATTTACCCGAAACACGTTCATGAGATGATGAAATCCAAAGAATGAAGGTCTGACCCCAGACGTCTTGCATCATTCCAACAGACACACTGGATGAAGAAGATGACGGGGGCGGCAGTTCAAAGCTGAGCAGTACCTTGTTACCTACCTACCCCGCCTGCCCTGTGAAGTGAGCCTGATTCTCTACTTCTGCAGGGCCTGCCCCGCCTGCCCTGTGCAATCTTGTTCTGTCTGTATTTCACAGGGTGAAGTGCGTCTAGTAGTCATACTTCTACGGGGCCCGTTACCTGTAAAAATACAATGGTAGACCCCGGACTTGGCTAACGGACAGGTTCATCAGCTTGGATGAGGAAGAGACGACTCCAGCAGGGCAAACCCTACGGATAAGCGATGTCTAACTTGGCAGATGCTGCACGGAGACGTTTATCGGCAGTCCATAGCGGCACCCCTGTGAGAAGCGCCGAAGCAAGCAAGTGTACATCAATGAGACCAAGTCCACGGCCCATTAGGTGGTGAGACTCGATCAGGCAAAGGACTTCTTCATGTTTAGCGACACTCGCCATAGGCAATGCCTCTAGCAAAGAGAGGATCTCGGTTCTATTCTTGATGTTCCCGCAGGCCAACTCCCCGATGATAAAGGGATGGGAGGCCACTTCCGCTTTTTTGAGGAGTGTCTTCAAGCGAGTATTCCCTTTCGTTAGGTGTGAGATCCAAATGGATGTGTCAACCAACACCATGGTTAGCTATCTGCCATCCGCCGTCTCGGAACGGGCCACAGATCCTTTTCGGTGGCGCCAAGTACGGCCAGCCTCTTGCTGCTCTCGCGTGCAATCAACGCCTCCAACCCCAGCTTCACTAAGGACGTCTTCTCCTTGATGCCGGTTAATTCCGCCGCTTGCTTGAGGGTCTCATCGTCGATGTTCAATGTTGTTCTCATATGCATCAGTATGCATCCTGGATACATAATTGTCAAGGCCCCGCATTGCCTCATCTAAAATGTACTCCAAACCGTATCGTTGCCTCATCTAAGAAATGTACTGGAAATAGGAGGTGAGGCTACAGTTGTCTCCTAACACAGACATTCTGTGAGAAAGGAGACAACAATGTCACTAACGATGAAACAAAAGCAGGCGGTTACTAAACAACTGGCGCTCACTTACAAACGAGGAAGAAAGAAACAGAAGGGGAAGATCCTTGACACGCTGATCGAACTAACAGGCTACAACCGCTCATACGCGTCTAGGGTGCTCCTTCAGGAATCAAGTTAAAGGCAGGTACCGGGTATTAGGTACCAGCTATTGGGTATCAGTGTTCAGGAAGAAAGGAAGCTATCAGCCGTCAGCGATCAGCTTTCAGTTCCTCCCATTTGACTGCTTCACTGCTTAACTTTCCCTCTTCCTCCATGAAGGGAGAGGCTAGAGCCTGCCCCTGACTTGATTAGGGGTGAGGGTGAGATCAAGTAGGGGCGGATCGCGAACTGCGCTCATGAGGCTATGAGATCCGAAGAATGAAGGTCTGACCCCAGAGTTCCGGCAGCGGAAGCCCCTTCGGGATTCCTAGGTTCTTTGATAGTTGTTTTGAGTCCCCTGGTAAGCTGAGACCTGTGCTGGCGGGAACAAGGGTGATTGTGTAAACTAGATGCGGGAGTGGCCTTTCTCTGCATTGGGGGGTAGCAAAGGGTGAACGCTGAAGATTGGATACGGGAGGATTTCCGAGCACGAATACGAGAGATCGAGTTGCGGACGGAGCAGCGCCAGCAAATGATCAACTTTGCCTTGGTTGCGCTTGGTGGGTTATTGGGTTTCCTGGGAGTGCTCCTGAGATTTGGAGACCTAAGCAAAGTTTTTCCTCCGTTGCTTGTCTTTCCGATCGCTATCTACTTCATCCTCTTTTGCATTGCATACCTGAGGCACGACTTGTTCATAGCATACAACGCTCAGTATCTCGTTAATCGGGTGATTAGCAGCGTCAGGAGAAGAAACGCGAGCTTGCCTGCAGACGTGCTTACATGGGAGGAGTATGTAAACAGTAAACGGGCAATCAGGGAGGGTGTGAAAGGATGTCCTAGGCTAATCTTTCAGATCGGATTAGGTAGTGCTCGTGTACTGTTGATGCTCTTGCCTGGTATTGTGGCTCTAGCCTGGGGCACTTGGTTTTTCTATCCTGATCTTCTGCGATTCCCCTCAGCTGCTGCTGAGGGAGGAACGGTATTCGTAACTTCGTTCGTTCTCTTTATCGTCGGCTATTGTGCCCTTGGCTTCTTAGTAAAAACGATTAGGGAGGTGTTTAAGGCTGAAGGTGAACTGTCGACAGCCGCACAAGGCCAAAGAGAAAAGTCATGCGCCACAGCCGCAAAAGATAACGCGCAAAGAGCCACAAGACTCGTTGCGCAAAGTACAGAGGCCAAAGATGTCTCTTAAAACAGCCCCATCTCGACCCCCCGCATCAAGGTCCTGGCACTGGGGGAGATTCCAAGGAACGCGGCGTGGGTTAGTAAGTAGGGATATCAGCATCAACGGAAATGCTGACTTCGAGCTAGCCTGCATAATTAGCTTGGTCCTAGCCGTGAGAATAATTTGAGTGACACGGACCTTATCTCAGGCTGCTCCTTGAGGAATCCAGTTAGAAGCAGGTATTGGGTACCAGGTATTAGGTATTAGTGTTCAGGAAGAAAGGAAGCTATCAGTTCTGGCTCCTTTGTCTTTCACCGCTTTTTCGACTCTCGACTGCCGACTCCCGACTGTCTTTTCAACCCAACGAACTCTACGAACTCAACAAACACTATGAACTGTTCCAACAAAATATGGTATGCGTTCACGGATTTACCCGAAACACGTTCATGAGATGATGAAATCCAAAGAATGAAGGTCTGACCCCAGACGTCTTTCTCCAGAAATCCTTTGCAACCATGACCTATACATTCACGAACTCCATATAGCTGGCATGTCTGGCGAGATCGAACAAGCGCTCCGCGAGGCTGTCATTTGCTTCTCTGCGGGCCTATACACGCCATGCGCTGCAATGCTTGGAAGTGCCTCAGAAGGAGTTTGGGAGGAAGTCGGATACTCGTTGGCGCAGGCTGCCAGATCGGCGGATGATTCTAAGGCAACTAAACTGGAGGCTACCCTTAGCAACTTCTTCTCTTCGGTCGCGAAGAAGATGCGGGCTGTGTACAGCTTCTATGCAGATAGAAACCTGATGGAGGAAATCTGGGTTAGATCCCAAGTTAAGCCGAAACTACTGGAGCACATACTTGTCTGGTCTGACGCTGTGAGAGATTCCAGGAACACACTACATCCTGCAGTGACCCCTCGGACTCCAAACACGCGGGAGAAGCTGTCCTCCCTTCTGTTGGGGGCTGTTCCGTTCTTCACAAGGCTATTCGCGATCAAGTCCTCCGCTGATGTAGCTGCAAAGGCAGCGGAGCGTACTACCACCACTGAGGTTACGAAACGAATGGATCGTTAACACAACACAATATGTATTGTGTTGTGTTCCATCAGAGCAGCTTGTCATGCCATTTAGATGATAACCGGTTCGCCTGCATTGATCAGTATTGCAGCAAACACCAAATCATAGTAGTTCAGCAAAGCTTATTCCTGCAGTCCTTTTTCTCCGAGATTGCAGTTCGACTTGATGAGGTTCAAATAGTACGCGCCAAAAGATTCCGATATGATTTCAGACATTCCAACATCCTTCCTCATCGTGTTCTGAAAACAGTTCATTAGGCTAGGTATGTTTTCTTCAAGCTCCTTAATGGCATCTTTGGATTCTCCTTTCTTCTTGAATCTCACTACTCTGCCAATCGTTATTCCTAAGCGATCTGTCGTTTTCAGGAGTTCAGTGGGAAGAATATGCCACCCTTGTGATACTGCCTTGTGGAGATTCCTCATTTTTTCTAAGCAACCCGGTGCTTGGTCTTCGTGTAGATCTTGCTCATCTGGAACATGCGCAAGTTCCACCGCGCCAAATATCACGTCCTGAGCAGCTCGCCCTACGGACCTGTAGAAGCTGAGCTTCTCGTCAAGTAGTTTGCCTCGATACCTATCCTCCAATTCTAACTTGAACTTCTTTACATCATTTGCTACCTTTTGTGTTTCGGTCTTTGCGTGTTTACGCGCTGCAAGATACATAACAAGCGGCGATAACATAGCTACCCCTACGGTAAGCAGATGCCAGGCTAGGTCACAGTTCATATTCATATCACTTCCTCTGTGTATAGTATAGCAGATGCCCTTTAAACACAGCTTGGATCAGTGTTCTGGCCGGTGCAACGGGGCAAACGAAAGACCCGGCTCATCTTACAAGTGGCCACGCTTTCGGCTGATACAAGGGTATTGACCAGACGAAGCTCTGTGTGAGGTAAGCTATACAGGATTTCATCAGTTTGTGGCTTTGCAGCGCAAGTAATCTACTTCGTCAGCTTCATTATCCATTCTTAACCTCTCAACATGAGACCTCGTTCTCACCACATATGTTGAGGTGTTTGCTAAGCGGATAACTTTTGAGTTTAGCTTACAATCCCCAGAATATTGTGTTTGACGGTTGAATCTTGACTCGGCACAAATTGGGCCTTAAGCTAAGGCAGTTTCCTAATCGATACTTGTTGTTTGGGGGGATGAAAATGGTCTGTTCTAAAGCTTTTGCTCTGCTAATAATAATCACATGCTGGATTGCAGTATGTGCAATACCTCTATCTGCAGCTTATTATGACAAGGCACTTTTTGCAGTCTGGGGAACCTCCGCCGATGACATCTTTGCCGTGGGCATGTCAGGGGCTATCTTCCGCTATGATGGCAGCAAACTAGTATCTATGGCTAGCAGTACCTCGAATAATCTACTGGATATTTGGGGGAGTTCCCCTCACGATGCCTTTGCAGTTGGAGACGAGGGCACTATTGTTCATTACAACGGCTCTAGCTGGACTGAAATGAACTCCGGAACCTTGGAATGTCTTCGCGGTGTATATGGAACCAGCCCTAACAATGTTTTCGCAGTGGGAGGTAGCCTTAGCGGCTCTCTCTGGAAGGGATCCGCTGGTCCCATTCTGCATTACGATGGCAGCAAATGGACTCCTGTGGATTATGAACTGACAGAGGACAACTTCTGGGATGTCTGGTGCTCAACAGACGAAGTGTTTGTTATAGCAGGGCGGGAGGTTCATCACTACGATGGCACTCAATGGGAGTTAATGAATACTGGTTCCTCGCATACCCTATCAAGTATATGGGGAATCTCTGCAGATGACGTCTATGTTGCAGGCGCTTCTGGCACTGTTTTACACTATAACGGTAGTCGCTGGAGATCATTACATACCGATACTGAATATGACCTCTTTAGTATTTGGTGCGGCTCTGCAGCTGATATATTTGTTGTAGGTTTCCGTGGTGTTTTTCTACACTATGATGGTTCTCAGTGGGTCGAACATCGTTTTGGTGGGGAGCCACTGTACGATGTGTGGGGAACTTCCTCTACTATCTTCGTTGTCGGACAGCTAGGCTTTGGTTTGCGCTATGTAGACCGTAGTAAGCTTGATTAGAATGAAAACAATTGAGCTATCTTCCTGGGCTGATTTCTTGCCGACTCTCGAGAAGATCAAGTCAAAGTACGGGCACTATCCGTTTGCTGGCAAAGAGCATAAGAACGTCATCCTCTACCGAGGCCAGGCAAAGGCTGATGAATGGCACCTGAAAACGACCCTGGAGCGTTTCTCAGACAAGAGATGGTCTGTCAGAAAATACGCAACGCTGGCTAATCGATGTGGGCCTGAGGTTGAATCTTTCATTGATCGCAGCTGGAATCTTCTGAGTTGGAAAGACCTAAATAAGAAGGTGGATGATTACGATACAACTAGCATAGATCTCCCGGACTATAGCTTCTGGGTCTACTTACGTCAGCACGGGTTTCCGTCACCTCTCCTTGACTGGACACGCTCTCCGTATATAGCCGCCTTCTTCGCTGCAGCAGAGCGGAAAGAGGCAGGCAAAGTTGCCGTCTTCGCCTATGTGGAAACCCCAAAAGGGGTTAAGGGTGGCTATATAGGGGCGAAGACGATCTCGGTGCTAGGGCCAAATGTGAAAACCGACAGACGGCACTTCCTCCAGCAATGTTGGTACACGATTTGTACGGAACGCAAAGAGAACGAGTACCAATTCATACCTCACGAGGACGCCCTCGCTCACACGAGTCATTCCCAAGATGTCCTCATCAAGATCACAATCCCAAGCGCGGAACGCATTAAGATGCTGCAAGCCCTTCGATTGATGAACATCACTCAGTTCAGCCTTTTCCAGACAGAGGAGGGCCTCGTGAGGACGCTAGCATTCGACAAGATTGAACAACCTGGGCTCTAGTGAGACAAGATACATGTAGGATTCTAACCGGGAACCATCGCAGAAGAGACTCCAGCTAATCTTTCTCAACACAATATCTATTCTATTGAGGTAATCTCATGCTAAGAAAAGTGACCCCAAGTTCACCTTCCGCTATCCTGTGGTATACTAAGCATTGAGGTGAGATATGACGGGAGAAGAGAACCGCCGTCGGGTCGCGTCTTGCAAATCAACACATCTCTGCGAGTTCCGTGAACGAATACCAAGATTGCTCAAGGAGCAGCCTGAAATATGGTCTGTGTCCTTCGAACTCACGTAAGATGTGCACCACTCCTACCTGCCGTTGGCACAGGCAGGCCAACAGACACACTGGATGAAACAGAAGACGGGGGTGGCAATTCAGAACCGAGCAGTGCCTTGTTACAGGCCTGCGGACCCCGTGAGCCACACCCCTGTCTGCGTGCGACGCACAGGCAGGCCCGTCAAGTAGACATTCTACTTGACAACGGCATGCCTGCCCTGTGAAGTGACCCTGATTTTCTACTTCATCAGGGCCTGCCCTGCCTGCCCGGTGAAATCTTATTCTGTTTGCATTTCACAGGGTGAAGTGACTCTAGTACTTATACTTCTACAGGCCCCGTCACCTGATAAAATACAATGGTAGACCCCAGATGTTATCCCTATCACCTATAAATAAGAATCTAATGGTACACCCCAGATTCCATAACAGGCTCTAGCGCACTAACGGGGGCGAGAATTGTGCGTAGTGGGCTTCTTTTCCTCTCGTTCAACGTATTCTCTCACAGCCTGCAAAGCGACGGAAGATAGGGACTGACCCCGTTTATTGGCCAACCAGATCAGCCGCTCGCGGAGGTTATCAGCAAGGGCTTCATCGGACCAGTAAACGCTAAATCGTGATGCGTATGAACGAGGCATGAGTGGAAAAGTCTAGAGCACCGCAAGCCCGTTGTCAACGGGTAATCCTCTTCATATCACGCCACTGTGGTGATACTGTGGCGACCACTTGTAATAACACCCTAGAATATGCTATAAATAGAGGAGAGGTAACGATGTGGGATATCCTTGCGTGAAAGTCGGACAGGTAGGAAACACCATGGTGTACAAGAACATGAAAACCGGTCAGTTATCGAAACCAACAAATGGATTCAATTGGCTTGTTAAATTGACCGAAGAAGAAGAAAAGGAATACCGCAAACTGAGAAAAGCGCGATCTGTGAGGAAGTGATAGTCCTCACTTAGACAAGAGCATGGCCCTGGTGTGTTAATGCCAGGGCGTTCGCTGGTTAAGGA
>Ga0315547_1002364_pt1 | contig 13388 bp, 10 predicted proteins | sample SalMarSW160240MG_2_FD_202542 | JGI IMG/M metagenome (GOLD analysis project Ga0315547, IMG submission 202542) | Salt marsh sediment microbial communities from the Plum Island Ecosystem LTER, Massachusetts, United States - Salt Marsh Sediment SW1601-240 ... | reverse complement strand
TGCCGAGGTCAATGATATCCTAATGGAGCATCCAGACATGCCTAGAACAGTAAGGGATAAAATCATCAAGGATTATGATGATAATATCCTATTCCAGGGTGCCCCTAGAGAGGGTGCTACTGTCCGTGAGGGCATCACTCCAGAACTTACAAAGCGTGAGAAACTCCTCAGAAGGAACGAATTACAAAATAACTATAATTCCCTCAGTGATAAAATTGATAAATTAACGGCTGAATTGGCAGATACTACGGACAAGGAAGCCAGACAGAGAATACAGGAAGAGCTTATAGCATTAGGGAAGGAGAGAGGCTCAGTTCTTAGTGAGAACATACAGTTGAAGGGTGAAGATAGGATTCTTAATGCAAATATAAGTGACAGTCCAGAAGGAGTCTTTATCCTAGATAGTGGCCTTGACCAGCCTAGAGAGGCAACTTATATATACAAAATGACTGATGAGGAGGCATCGGTATATAGAAAATTGGAGAGTCTACCTAATAAGGAAAGGCGTGCTGAGCAAAAGGCACTTGTAGATAGGATTTTAGCGAGAGAAAGTCTGCTTGGCCGTGGTAAACCTGCACCAGCTATCACAAAGGCATCATTATCAACTCCTGTTGATAGTATAACCCGGTCAATGGACGAGTCCCGTGATATTCTAATGGATGACTTCATTCGTAGTCCTGAGGTAGCCTCCGAACAAATGTCCCAATTGGCTGACTTCCTCACCAAATTAGAGTTGGAGAACGCCGACGAACTGGCTCAGGTAATGTACAGTCTTAACTTTATGGCTCAGGTCTATGGAGCTACTCCTCGCCAAGTAATGAAACGAGTTACTCAGAGGACTAGAGGTCTCCCATTTGCTGAGAGGAGTTTCTCCATCAATACTGACATGGACAGGTTGTCACTGTTCTTGGATAGGTCTATAGATGATATGAAACGGGTGGCGGATAAGGTTAAGGAGGAAATAACCACTCTTAAATTATCCGATGATTTAGCCTCAGCCTATAACCGTTACTATGATACCTTAATAGCTAAATCAATCAATGCCGCTGACCATAGAGCCACTGACATAGCTAGGCGTAGAGAATTCTTTGCCGGAGCTACTAAGGAGCAGTTACATGACCCTGATTTCTGGGAACGCTTCTACCTAGAAACCGATGATTTTTGGAATAAGTTTGACCTTGACCAACTGGACTTTGATGCCATACTGAATCAGGTAGCCAGAGAGCAGTCTGAGATAATGGGTGTAGTGTATCCTACCAGAGCACCACTCAAGCTAGGAGGTAGAGCCTTAGCACCTCAGGATATAGCCCATGTCCTTAACTGCCGAGTGGATGATATTACCAAAGACCTAATGAGTGCGTTGGCATTGAGGCAGGATAAGCCAAGGTTCGTCAAGTATGTTATGCAACATGTCCAAGCCGATGATGTAGGTATTACACCTGAATCAGTCGGTGAGGTTTATGACCAGCTAGTCTACTCGCTTCAGACCAATCCTAAAACTTTGGACTGGATGACTCCTAGGCTTAAGGAGTTAGAAGTCATTAGGCGAGACTTACATGGTCTTTATAACTCTAAGTTGTTGCCTGAGGCTGAAATAGCAGAGATAGGTAGGTATGTGGACGACATAGCCAGGAAAGTAGATGATATGGTCTATGAGGCACCAGCTAGAGTACCTAAACCAGCTAAGGGAGTAGCTCCAGTCATACCAAAAAGAGTATTAAGACCTGAGTTTGCCAAATACAACGACCTCCGCCAATCTGCCATGGACGAAGCCCACAAATGGTACTACAAGGAATTTACCGACTATACCTCCGCCAATGTCTTTGATGCCATGATGAAAACTATTTATCCTTATTGGTCAATTTCCGAGGATACGGAAGTAATGTCTCGTAGAGGCTGGAAGCATTATTGGGAGCTAACTAAGTATGACGAATTGCTGTCCTTTGATAAGGATACTGAGTTAACCTATTGGGATAAAATCCAATACATAAATGTTTATGACTATGATGGAGAGGCTGTCCATGTTAAGGATGGTAAAGGTAAGGATTTCATCTGCACTCCCAATCATTGGTGGTTAGTTAAAAAACAGCATAAGGATGAGTGGGAGTTTGTTCAGGCTGAGGATTTGAAACACCTAGCCAGACTACCTAAGGCAGCCAGGCATAGCTTCGGTGAGGAAAGTATGTTAACTCCTGATGAAGCAGCCATTCTAGGATGGGTAGTTACTGACGGAACTATAAAGACTAGAGACTATGCCATGTATATCCAGCAGAAGAAGGAGCATTTTGTTGCTGAAATTAGAGAATTGCTTGGTAGGGTTGGTTGTATGGTGAGTGAAAAGGTCTATGATGGCTGTCACTTCTTCCGAATCAACCCTGAATACAGAAATTTCCTGGCAGGTATTTTGGATGAGTATGGCCTGGTTGATGTCGTTGGTTGTTTGTCGGAGGAAGCGGCCGAGTCTATGTGGCAAGCCATGTACCACGCAGAGGGTAGGATTGATGGTAATGGTTTTGTGCAAAATGAAGGTGAGGTGTTGGATGCCTTTGAATTGCTGTCATTCTTGACTGGTAGATTTGTCTCAAACCTAAAGCATAGCCCTGGTAGGAGATACATTTATACCAATAAGTCTAGGTATTCTTGGATTAGGAACAGGGATATAAGTAAAGTTTATTACAAAGGTAAGATGTGGTGCCCAAGGGTGGAACATAGGACTATATTGATACGAAGGAACCATAAGGTTTGCTGGACTGGAAATACTTACGAGTCCCAGCGTTGGCTCTGGATACCTCGTAGCTTTGTCCGTCATCCTGGCACCTTCACCGCATTTGAACGTTGGCAGAATAACTCTGATTATGGCTATGTCCATATACCTGGTACCAGCATTGACATTAACCCGTTCAGAGGTACAGTCTATGGTACCTTAACCACTCGGTTAGCTAGGCGTGACTTTCCTGAGTATTATGATTCCTTAGGAGCGGCTGGAGACTTCCTAGAATTTAATGACTTTCTTTCCCGCTATGGTTTCTATCCAGGTGCCCATATAGGAGTTCCTATAGCTATGTTTACTGGTCAGGAAATGCAATTCGGTGAAGTCACACCAGCCATACCAAAGACTGGGTTAGACTTCCTGATGGGTATATTCCCAGACAATGAATCCGTTAAATGGATTACTGACCACCTATTCGGTGATAGGTTCCGTGACTACCTTACTATATTGCAGGTTACCCGCCGTGGTGGTGATGGTAGTTTGATATTCTCCAAGATGGGAGAAGGTGAAGCCTTAACCGATGAGGAACAGTTAATGTGGAATGAGGCTAGGCGTGAAGTAGGCTTTTACTCCGCTGGCTTTGAACAGTTTGGTTTGTTCCGTATGCGTACCGACGAGCAATATAAAATGTATGAGGAAGCTGGCAAAGTTGTCCAAGAAATGACTGGATTCACTCCAGACCAGCAACAGTGGCTCAGACGCCATGGCTACCGAATCTGGGACATGGTTGGTGGTATGTCTCCTACTGAACAGGCGGTATTACAGGAACTTGACTACTACAGCTGGGTTGGTAATGTCCGTCCTCTGTTACCAGGTAAACAGCAGACCATACTTAATAAACTGGAGTTGGCTTGGGATGATGTCAAGAACTATAGTGAGTCCTTGCTTGAGGATAAGCTAGTCCTGCAGGATGATTTTAGAAATGGTAGAATAGGCTCTGCTGACTATGGTGATGCCTTATCAGCTATCTATGCCAAGCAGATGGAATACATTGATAATAAGGTTGAGGAAAACCCACTAATGGATTTGGGCAACCGTGCCGAGTATTATAAAAAGTATGGTATACCACAGCCAGTACTACACCCAATGAGAGAGTTACTTAACCTATATTTCTCCATAGAGCTAGAACAAACCATAGACCCTGATACTGGAGAGAAGGTTAATGATTGGGATAAGTTCTGGGCTATGCGTGATGCCATTGAACAAGCCATTCCAGATGAAAAGAGGCAAGAGTGGGATGACTACCTATCCAGAAACTCCACAGCCTTGGAACAACTACGCCGTGACCACAACAAGTATATCAAACCTTACAATGGTCTATGGGAAGAAGTATTGTCCACTTATAGTGATGAGGAGCAGAAGCTCATAAGGGAATATCTCCACCTTGAAAGGACTGGTACTGGCCTTGAACGTCAGGTTGTAATAAAGGACATAACTAGAGAGGATGGTAAAAAGCTAATCTCCAGCTTTAGAACAGATGTATCAAGTACCAAACAAGCCTTCAGGTATGCTAATCCCAGCCTTGATGCCATTCTATTCTATTGGGGTAAGACTTCTACCTTCATGACTCCTGAAGCCGAGGCGTTCTACCAGCAGTTGTGTAGTGATACTGGGAAAGCTATATGATTTACTGTATAATGATATATACTAAGTATAAGTATATGGCTCAAATAGCTTGACATGTTATGTCAAGTGTGCTATAATGGTAGTATGAAAGGGGGTTTATAGCTATGGATGAACTGACCTATAAAGCCAATGATGATGGTACTATCTCCATCCAGGCCGATGGCAAGGACATAAGATATGCCAAAGAGTCTGACCTTCTGGCTGTAAAAGGGGGTTCCGAGGCAAAGAAAACTGAGTGGGAGAACGAAAAGGTTAAGTTAAGTGGTCAAATAACCGACTTCCAGACCAAGCTGGCTGAAGCCAATCGGCTCCGGGAGGAGACCCATCAGACTTTGCTACAGGAACAGGCTGAAAAGGAAAAGCTGGTTAAGTCCCAAACAGATTATGACGCCATAAAAACGAAGGCGGGTGAGTTGCAGGTAGAAATTGATACTCATAAGGCGAGTATTGGTGAACTTGAAAAGGAGGTCGTTGATAGGATACGCCATGCTCTGGTTAACTTCTATGGTGTTTCTGAGGATGACCTTAAAGACCATAACTTGGAGCAACTCAGAGGTGTAGAGACTGCCGCAAGGCTTATTGGCCCTAAACCAAAAACTACCTATGATGGTGGGCCTCCTCCTGGTGGTGGAGGTAGTGCAGAGACACAGATGGAGAGAGCCAGGCGTCTTATGGCAGAGGCCAAGAACCCCGCAACAGCAAAATAATTGAAGGAGGATTTAGACAATGACTGATAGTGGTGGTCATTGGAAAACTCTGGAAGAGGCTCAAAAGCTAACTCAGTCCACTAAGATACCGGGTGTATTTGAGGAGGACGTCAAACGAGTTAACCCTTTAGAGCGCCTACCAGTAGCCCAAGCATCAGGAACCGGCCTCAAAATAGAATGGCTCCGAGAAAAGACAACCGCAGAGGATTCCGTAGCCGAAGCGGCCCAAGGTGATACACTTTCTTGGGGAGATTCCATAGACTATGACGAGGTTGAGTCATCCCTGAGGTACATGTATATCCAGAGGAAACTGGATGCCTTTAACCAGGCAATTTATGGCACCTACAACGACTATGAGGCTATATCACTCCTAGAGAGTGAGAAGGGTCTTAAGAGGAAGGTTGGTGCCCGTATTATCTACGGAGATACTACCTATGGTGGTGCTCCAACTCAGTTTGATGGTCTCCATGCACTCGCCGCTGAGAGAGGTGCTCCATGGGCAGGTAGTGGAACCAACAACAAGCTAAACATGGACATGGCTTCTGGTGCCTTAAGTCTCCAGTACCTAAGGGTATTACTTGATGCCATGAAGCATGGGGTTGATGAAGTCTGGATACCAGGCTGTCTTGGAATCCGTTTGGATGCGGCCTATGAGGAAAAAGGCTTTGTCGGCCTGGCAACTGGCACCGCTGGTTCATTAGCTCTCCTAACCAGAGGGATTGACGACCTGGGCAAACCAATACTATACTTCGCCGGTACACCTCTCGTAAGGACTGACTACCTGGTGGCTGAGGAAGATGGTACTGGCACCGGCGGCACCGCAGATGAACGTGGTTTGTATACCTCAACTGAGGCATGGTCTATATTCGCAGTCAAGTTTGGCAACGTGCTGAACATGGAACCTGGACTGACCTATGGATATGGGACTGCCATGAGTGGCGGCGCCGGAGACTTCTACGACCTGTGGCATTGGCCACGCTTAGAGGACTTCAATGCCGGAGGTATCAGGCTAGATACCTACGGCGCAGTCCTGCTCGGTTCTACTCTTTGCCTAGGTAGAATCTTTGACATCACCGATGCGGCAATCGTAGTCTAAAATTAGGTTTGGCAGTATAACCAAAAACTGTTAAGGAGTGTAAGATGAGATTTAACTTTACAAAGAAGGTAATAAATAAGGGAGGTAGAGTAGTCTTCCTTCCTATGGTGTCTGAACCTGGGGATTTACTGACCAACCAAAACATTGATGTCTATGCCCAGACAGTTGGTCAGGAGTTCCCATTGGGCACTAAGCTGGTTGAAGGAGAAAGAGTGTGGAGGTACTGCAAGAATGGTTCCGGAACTCCTGGCCCTGGTACTATCCTGCAGGCTGCGGTAGTCCACCACGCAGAGAATGACCTTGATTTGGTGGTTGATGCTACTACTGCAATAGGTGCCTACACAATCTCTCTAACCTCAACCACCAACGCCGCTGTAGCCGCAGACTACTACAAGGAAGGTTATGCCTTTGTCAATGCCGGTGGAGGTTTCGGCTCATGCTACAAGATTAAGAGCCATGATGCCTTGGTCGGAACTACAGCAGGGAGCATATTCACCCTTTATGACCCACTGGTGGTTGCTTCAACTGCCGGTAGCACTCTCTGGGGCTTGAGGAAGAACATCTATGATGCCGTTCTTGCCACGACAGCAGCTTTGACTGGTAAAGTAATCGGTGTCAATATGTTGACACTCGCCGCATCCTACTACTTCTGGGCACAGACCGGCGGCCCCGCCTGTGTTCTTACCCATGCCGCCATAGGTGCCGCTTACTATGCGGTGGCTGGTACTACAGCGGCACAGGCTGACCCATCAGTAACAGATGTGAAGGCATTGCACACGATAGGCTATCCAATTTCCATCTGCAATACTGCTGGTGAAGGCTCATTGATTTACCTAACACTTGACCAGTAAAGTTGAAGAGGGAGAGGGGGCAACTCCTCTCCTTCTCAAGCTAAGGAGGATGACATGAAAGGAGTACCTAAGCGTGATGGCTCCGGAAAGGGAACCAGGGCCAATCAAGGCAGAGGTGGTTGTTCACCTACCAGAACTACTGGTAAGGGTACCAACAGGAGGTAATTATGCCACTAGAGGTTGATAAGCTAACTCCTAAAAGCCCAATGCAAACTATTAGGGAGGCCATTTCCAAAACCATAGCATACCTAATAAAGAATGAGGGTAAGACTCAAAAGCAGGCAGCCGGTGAAGCATATGGCATAGCGAGGGAAAAGACCGGCAAAGACCTTGGTGAAGGGAGGCAAAGGTAATGACTAAAATACCAATTTCAGTCCAGCATTTCATTGGTACCTCAACTGATACTAAGCCTACAGGTGTTCCTACTGGCTCCGACTTTTATGAGTATGACACCGGGCTAACATACAAGACCTATGATGGCACTAACTGGGCGGCTATGCCATTAGTCGGTAATTATGTGCATCTGGCTGGAAGTGCTCAGGTTAAAGCAGGTAAAGGTATCCTCCATGCCGTAATCATAAACAGGGCTGATACCACAGCAGGAGCCATAATCACGGTGTTTGATTCCCTCACTGGTACAGGTACAGTAATAGCCATTATCAGTATGGATGAGGCTGTGTTTGTGGTACCTGCTACTCTTGCCTATAATGTCTCCTTTGCGACCGGCCTATACCTGTTGTTCAGCCATGAGGTAACTGCCGATGTAACAGTATCCTATAACTAGAAGGAGGACTAAGGTGAAGATTAAATTAAAGGCTAACAAGGTATTCCGAACCACCGTTGATATTGGCGGTACACCTGAGGACGTCATAGTAGGTGGTGAGCCTGTAGAGGTTAGTGACAAGGCAGGTAAATACCTACTTGAGACCTTTCCTCAGATATTAGAGCTGGCTAAGAAGCCAGAAAAGGAGAGTTAGCATGAAAGCTAGGCGTTTAATACCAAAGTTTTTACATGGTAAAGGACTAATTGACTTAATTCCTGCTGGGCCTAGGAGTGTACTGCTTGGTAAGATAATGACCAGTGCAATTATGACCGGATGCGGGAAGGTCTACCAACATACCATGTTGACGGCACAGAAGTATGTAGTTGACTGGGCTAGTCTGGAGTCCAACTTTCCGCAACTACTAAACCTTGAAAGGTACAGTGAGAAGTGGATGCTTCTGGAATCCGTCATGGGGCCTCAAGGTACACTAGACCCAGAAATGTGGGACTACATTAACTGGTTCCGTAGTATTGTAGGTCAGCCGTCACGGGCAGTGAGGGATAAGCTCGTTACCACAGCCTTTGTGGATTTTGTTGTTGACCAGCTTCAGGCGGAGACTTCTGAGTTTGGTGACTTTAAGTTCCACCAATGTGGTCTTGGTACAACCGCTGAGAACATTACCGATACCGGCATTGAAACTGATACTGGCATCAGCCCAGCCACCGGAACACAGACTGAGACCGACCATGATACCTATAAGTCGGTGGCGACAATGACTATGGATGCTACCGAGGCTATCACGGAGCATGTGCTAATGAGCCAGTCCGGTGCTGGTACCTGTATGGACAGGACTAAGTTTGATGCCATCAATGTGGTCTCAGGTAACCAGATTGAGTTCACCTTTGAGATTAGCTTTACTGCCGGTGGTTAAGAAGGTGTGCGTATAAGGGGAGCAACAGTTGAGGCACTCCCCTTATTTAGCTATGGAGGGATAGATGCCTTACGCTGTTATTGAAAAGTCTGGCTGTGGCATACATAAAGGGTGGGCAAAACTGCGCCTTGGGGTGAATAATGCTTGAGCTAAACTATTCCAAACGAACATACCTTGGACGAGATGCCAAAGGTAGAAAAAGGTGGCTAGTTCGTTCCTCTCTTGCGCCTCTGCAATTCAGGGAGGGCGGTGGCGAGTGGCAGGACATTGATACTGTCATAGTTGATGGGAAGGTTACCAAATCCTGGTATGAACTTAATATTAACCCCGACAAGCTATCCCTGACGGTAAAGGACAAGAGGACAGACGGAATTGCAACTTTAACCATCAAAGGTATCCCAGCCTCCAAAATCAAGAAGGCATCTCCTGTAACCAAGGGCAATACTATAACTTGGGAGAATATAGACACCGACCTAGACCTTAAGATAGTAGTTCAGAGACAGAGGGTAACTTTCCAACGCATCCTCAAAAGCGATAAGGCATCAGAGAAGGCCGACTTTGAAATTATCAAGAGTGGGGATATTCAAATCCAGAGCCTTGCCAGAGATGCAGAGGGAAATCCACTGGAACTAACCGCCAGTGAGAAAGATGGCGTTCTAACCGAGTCTCTTGTCAGTAAAGTAGGGCTTAAATATCCTGTTACGATTGACCCCTCAATAAGCGTTGGGGCAAGCACTGATGATTTAGGTATTTATTGGAATGGTTCGGCTTGGGTAGCACAGTCTTTAAGCCGTACTTCTTTTCAAGCTGGATGGGCTGCTGCTTCTGCTTTGAAATATGGTGCTGGGATGCGGTTTCAAAACGTCACGATTCCCCAAGGGGCAACAATAGATACCGCCTACCTTGCCTTTAAAAGCCCACTTGGAAAGTCAGGAACAGTTGTTAGGACAAGAATAACAGGCAATGATGCTGATGACGCTGCCACATGGAGTACTCTAGCTGATTACCAAGCTAGAAGGGGAACGATAGTCGGCGGGGCTAATAATGACTACATCACCGATGCTCAGGTTGATTGGGATGGTATAGGAGCATGGTCATACGGCGGGGGGCCTTATAATAGCCTTTCCATTGTTTCTGTAATTCAGGAGATAGTAAATAGGGTTGGTTGGGCAAGCGGTCATGCTTTGGCTCTGTGGTGGGATGACCACGATGGTAGAAGCAGCGCTGTCAGTAACTGTTATCGTGTTGCAGTTTCTTCTGACGATACTGATTGGGATGACCCCCCAGAATTAACCTTTACATATACAGCAGGTGGGGGAGCAATACCACAGTCTGTTGGTGGTGGCGCCATTACTCCAACAGGTACTTTGGGGAGGAAGGTATCTCTAGGTACTGGTGCTGGTTCAGTCACACCTGCTGGTGTCTTAGGCAGGCTCACTAAAATGTCTATTGGTGCCGGTGCGGTCACTCCTACTGGTGTTCTGTCAGCCACCCAAAAGTTTTTCCCAACTGTTGGTGAAGGAGCTATAACTCCTGTAGGGGTGCTAGGCAGGGTTATTAAATTATCCACAGGAGCAGGTGCTATTACACCTGTTGGTACATTAGGCAGGAAGATACTTATTGCTGTTGGCAAAGGAGCCATTACTGCCGTTGGGGTTTTAGTTCCAAGCCTGGTAGGTGTTGAGATACTAAGACCAAATGCAACAGGAGATGTTACGACTCTCACAAAGTCGGGTGGCACTTATAATTGGGAGATGGTAGATGAGGAGTCACCAGACGATGATACAACCTATGTTGGCTGGTATGTCTTTGAGACTTCAGTTGACAAATATGACCTTTACAATTTACCTGCCCATTCAGGTGCAGGAGCTATCTCATCAATAAAGGTTTATGTTAGGTGTAAAGCTCCGGATGGAGATGGGGGGCCCTCTCCTAAATGCTATGAACTAATTAAAACTCATGGCGAAGAATATGAAAATGAAGAGGCAATTACCCCCGATGGTTACGCTACCTTTTCTCATACATGGGAGGCCAACCCTTATACCAGTGCAGCATGGACATGGGACGAGATAGATGACCTCCAAATTGGAGTACGCTTAACTAGAAACTCTGACAAATGTTCTACGACAAATATAAGGTGCACTCAGGTTTATGTGGAAGTTAATTATAATCCTGGCCTTTTCCAGCAGATTGTAGGTCAAGGTGTTATTACTCCTGTTGGTATTCTTGCTCGTAAGGTGTCCCTCGTTGTTGGTAGTGGAGCAATAACGCCAGCTGGTGTGCTCAACTTCCTAACAAAGATTGTTGTAGGAGCAGGGTCAATTACTCCGGTTGGCGTGTTAGGTAGAATTGTTAAGAGGTTCACTGGTCAAGGAGCCGTCACACCGGTAGGAACTCTTGCCCGTAAGATATACAAAACAATTGGAGAAGGCAATATAACTCCTTCTGGTGTTCTTGGTAGACTTACTAAGATTACTGCAGGTAGTGGGACTATTACACCTGTTGGGTTTTTAGACACTTTTCTGTCATCCGCCCAAAGTGTAGGACAAGGTGTGATAACTCCGGTAGGTACCCTAGGAAGAAATATAGCCTTGGCAGTCGGGGCTGGAGCTATAACACCAATTGGTACTTTAGGTAGAAAGATATATAAGCTCGTTGGGACAGGAGCCATTACACCCACCGGAGCACTTGTTCAGAAGATGCTTTTAAGTGTTGGTGGTGGTACTATAACTGCTATAGGAACATTAGGCCGTAAAATAAGGTTAGTTGTAGGTGGTGGCTCTGTAACTCCAACTGGAGTCTTGTCAATCTACCGTAAAATAATGATGTATCTTACCTCACTAATAACTAGGGAGCTAACTATCACTAGTTCTATAACCAGCGAGTTAGAGATAACCAGCGATATCCAAGGAGGTTAGCTATGTCTGTAGATGTAGTTGGAGAGACGGCAATATGTTCAGTGGAAGTTAAAAATTCTGCTGGTAGTAAGGTAGACCCTGATATCCACATGAAGATAGCCATAAGAGGCCCGAGCAGGAGGGTAGTAGTAGCCCTTACGAGTATGGAGAAGGATGATACTGGTGAGTACCATTATGATTATACCATAGCCGATGGCCCCGGTAAATACAAAGTTCTGTATGAGGCTTTGAACGGTTCCAGATACTCAAAGGCTAAGGATGAATTTACCGTTTCGGATGAGTCTGACTAGGAGTCAACCATGAGAACATTACATGCCGATTTAACCTCAGCACAACAGGAAGCAAGTAGGAACCCATTTGTTAGGGTTCGCTTTGATATTCCTGGTGAAGCAGATGAGATATTTGATACCGGAGATAGCCCAAATAGGATTAGGGGTGTCCATGATTGGGAGGAACCATTTGGTGGTGGTGCCACTGTTCGTATATCTAACTATGACCAGCATTTTAAGTCTATTAACCTCAGAGGCAGGGCTGTTGATATAGGTTGGGGGTTTATCTGTGCTGGTGACGAGGAAAGGTATTCCAAGACTCGGAGGGTTTGGGTTCTAACCCAGCGTGACATTTCAATGGAAGGTGAGTTGGTCACCGAGTTCGCCTGTATTGATGATTGGTACCGTATGGCCGCCATGCACCTTATCAATGCAGGCGTAGTACTCACCGGAGAGATAGTCAATGGTAGTGACTTTGAGCTTGGTGAGACAATAACTGGCTCTAACTCTGGTGCCACTGGTAAGTTGGGTCTTGTTGGTGAGAACTACATAGTGGTTGTTGGCGTCTCTGGCACTTTTGAGGAAGATGAGGATGCTGATGGGGCCTCTGCCAGTTGTGATGTTCTTACTGCCGTGACCTCACAATCAGCCGCCGCAGGAATGATTTACAATGAGAACGTAACTATCCTTAATATAATGAAGGCCATTACCTCAGGTATAATTGATGATGTTACTTTGGAGGAAGACGACCCTGATGATACCATAGCTACTTATAAACCATTTATAAATGCCTCACTTGGCACTAGAGTTAGGTATTTGGTTAGGCAACTCCTAATGATGAGCAAGTGTGGTGGTAGATTGGAGAACGATGATGAACTTCACCTATACTACCTAAATACTGGCGACTCCGCAGTTTATACATTTGACAGCGACCATGCCTTTTATGTAGAGGTACGGGAACGTGCTGTGATACTACCTAATAAGGTAATATTTACTGATAATATGCCAGATGTTACTGGTGAGGTAGGTACCTACTTTGGTGTGGCTCAGGATGATGATTCAGTTGATACTATTGGAGAGTTTACCACTATTGAGGTCAACCAAAGTATTGGCTCTGATGCTGAGGCTGAGAACCTAGCCAAGGCTTGGATAGCCCATCGGGTGGCTGAGAATAACCAAGGTAGAGTAGTGGCTCCTATGGAATGTGGGTTGGAGCTTTATGATATGATTGAGGTATCTGATACTAGGGCTGATGTGACCGTTACTGCTAGGATTGGTCGCATAGACCGAATATTTGAGCCTGGTACTTCCACTAAAGGTAGTGCTAAATATCAGGTTGAGTTTAGGTTAGGTGGCTTACTTTCCGAAGCCGGTGCTGGTATGCCTGGTATGCCTGAAGCTGTAGAGTGGGATATTAGGGATATATCCTATACCACTAAGAAGGAGAAAGTAACAC
>Ga0315547_1002362_pt1 | contig 13396 bp, 13 predicted proteins | sample SalMarSW160240MG_2_FD_202542 | JGI IMG/M metagenome (GOLD analysis project Ga0315547, IMG submission 202542) | Salt marsh sediment microbial communities from the Plum Island Ecosystem LTER, Massachusetts, United States - Salt Marsh Sediment SW1601-240 ... | reverse complement strand
GATGGCTTTATGAAAAAGATGACATCCTGCGAATCATTAAACTCGCCGCAGAAAATAATGTTCTTGTGTTTATTGACGAGGATTACATTGACTTCGTAGACGACGGCAAACGGTATTCTATGGCTGAGTATGTTAACGAGTACAACAACCTGTTTGTTCTCAGGTCATTAACAAAATTTTTTGGTTTGGCAGGTGTCAGGATCGGTTTCGGCATAGGCTCTCCTGATCTTGTGAAGATTCTGAAGAGGGTAATTATGCCTTGGAGCGTAAACAGTTTAGCCATGTTTGCTGCAGCGGAGGCAGTTAAGGACACAGACTTCATCAAAAGGAGTCGGCTTCTTCTTTCAAAGAGCAAGAGACAGATGCTAGAGATGTTTAAGACTATTCCTTGGTTGAAGGTGTATCCGTCTGAGACCAACTTTTTACTAATTGAGATCATCCGAGAAGACTTAACCTCAACGCAACTCGCTGAGGGGCTTGCCAAAAATGGGCTCCTCATCAGAGACTGCAAAGACTTCGATGGGCTAAACAACAGGTTCTTCAGAGTGACGGTTAGAAGACCAGAAGAAAACAGAAAACTGGTAGAGCAAATAAAATCCTTCGGCACCCCAAAATAGCAGTTTCTAAATCGCTGCAAATGAACAAAGAATCTCGGTTTAATCCCTGTTTCGTTTTGAATCTCTCTTGGTACGCAACAGATAATTTTTTGCCGATTCCAAATCTTTAGAGGAGTTCACGGTGAAAACAGCTTCAGGTCTCCTGCTGACAATGACTTCTTGTTCCTGTTCCTCCAAGATTCGTTGACCATCAATTATGTTTATCCCCGAAACAGCGTACATCTTTCCATCATGCTCGAAAAGAGAGACGGCTGACACGCCATACTCACGGAAAGCTTCTTCAGGAATCAGCACAGTCAAAGCAGGTTTGCCAGACTCTTCGTATTCCTCGATTATTTCGTCTAGAAACTCTCCATTCAGCAGGGGAAGATCAGCTGAAATGATCAAGACAGGACATTTTAGGTTTGCATCCTGAACAGCTTGCTGCAAGTCAGCATGGTATCCTTGTCCATCAGTTTCAACAACCTTCACGGATGCTTCTGCTGCCTCTTGTGCTGTTTTTGGACTGTAGGATGTTACTGCTACGTATGTCTCTGCGATTCTTTTGGATTCCTTGGCGGCTTCAATAACCCGTCTTATGAGTGGTTTGCCAATGAACTGTGCCATCGGTTTTTCCGTGTCTCCACCGAAACGGGTTCCTTTTCCCCCTGCCATTATTAACGCTACGATGTGCACTTCAAATCACCAGCACAAGCAATGCAATCATTCTAGCTATCTCGTTAGTGGCGCCGAATATATCCCCGTTTACGCCTCCAAAAACCTGTTTGCCTACGATTATCATGAAGCCACCCACCAGTATTCCAGCGGCTACAGCCAACACGCCGCTGAGACCAAACAAGGCAATGCTGACTACAAGGGAGATAATTAACGAAATTGCGTATAAGCCATGGTTTTTCCTCATAAAGTCAATGAAACTTCTGCCCTTTCCCCTCTTATCTTCAAGACGTGGCGGGGGGGATGTGCCTTGCCATGCGGTTGTAACCATAGCCAGTTTCGCTGACACCTCTGCTACTATGAGGGATTGGATGATGACATCTGTTCTTGTTAGGAAGATAAGTAAAAGCGTGAAGAAGGAAACGAGGAGTGCAAGGAAGGCTCCTGTTCGGGTAACGGTCCATACGTGAGCGATATCCATCTTCTCTTTAAGAGATGCTTTTCTTATGCCTAAAGCATTGCCCACATCAACTAATCCGTCTGTGTGTTGAAGTCCTATTATCACAAGCAGGAAGGCGAGGGTCATAACGCTTGCAAGCCCCTTGGCTACAAACTCGAAAAATACTTGGTGAGAACCTGAGAATATTATGGTGTTTACGGAGCCGAAGAGAAGAAACAAAACGTTGTTTGTGAAGAGGGCGTAGAAGCCGGCAAGAAATCCTATCATAGCTCCTATCACCGGAAATAGGAACATGAATCGAGCGGAGATATCCAAAAAACTTTCATCCATCCTCAATGGGATGGCTGTGAGAAAAGCCATCAAGCCCCTAATGACTCTTAATGCTTTCACTATTAACCCCCGCTGATGAGATCATGGTTTGTCTGCTTGTTGGCGCGAGAACTCCCAACAGACGTTATATCTCCACACGTCGCCCAACTTGGTCAACCTTATCTCCTGTTCGTCAACTTCGATTAGACCCTTTTTCTCCAGTTTGTTGATGGTGGTTTCAAAAGCTTCTTCCGGCAATTTTCCGAAGCGCCTTTTGAACTCCTTTTTGTTGACGGGCAGACGGATATACAGTCGCATCATCATCTTTCCCATTTCATCCTCTATCGAACTCACCGAGAGTTTTGATATTGGAAACTTTCCACGGTTAACCGCCTCAATATACGCTTCGGCAGGGTCAATGCCCACATAAGAGAATTTTCCTAACGTTCCCATGAAGGAACCTGCACCAGTAGCGAGAACCTCCATGCATGGTTCTTGGAAGTCTTCTGCTATTCTGGAGAAGCGATTATGGCATGTCGGCTTGTATCCTGCCTCCTTGAATGTGTTCTGCGCCTCAAGATACATCTCTGTTTCAGCATCTTGGTCTCCCCTCGGCGGTAAATCACCAGACTGAAGCTGTTGAGCTAGCTTCGTTCCCGGATAAACATCCAAAACATAACAGTCAGCGCTTTCCACATCCAACTCTAAAGCTCTTTGAACATCCCTGTTCCAGACTTTCAAGCTCTGCCCTGGAAGGTTATACATCAAGTCAATGCTTACACGAAGCCCCAGCTTATGTGCATTCTTAACAGTTTCCTCAGCATCCCTTGCATTATCTCGCAGATTAAACATTCTTCTTGCGTCATCGTCAAAGGTCTGTATCCCCACATCCAGCTGGTCCACCCCGTATTCTGACAGCGCCTTGAGTTTCTTGTAGTCGAAATCGTGAGTGCAACCTGTGATCTTGATTTCCAGGCTATCACTCAAATTAAACCTCTTTTCACAGAACAATAAGAGATCAACTGTCTGCTCAGTTGACATGAGGCTTGGGGTTCCCCCTGCCAGATATATCTCAGAGAACTCGCTTGTCTTAGCATATTTTGTTTCTGCGTACATGTTTAACGCTTTTTTCAACGCAGAAAGATACTTTCCCATTGTGTTGTTAGAAATCAGTTCTGTTGGAAAATAACAGAAGCTACACTTCATTGTGCAGAAAGGTATCCAAGGTTGCAATTCCTTCCTTTCACTGCTGGTATTCTCGGTTCCTAAAAAGTCCATGAATGCTTGTAGATTCTCAGGCGTAACTTCGGGATAGTCTCGATAGGTGTAAGGTGGCCAATGCTTGATTTCTTCGTATGCAGGTGAAGTTTCAGTGTGTTTATTTGTCATTATCTTATGATGTCTCCATCTTCCCATTTTTTAAGTCAATGTTAATTCATGACGTAACCCTTTCGGAAATTTTTTCGCTTAAATTTCCTCCATGCTTTCGTGAGAATCCCTTTTGATGTCACTTGTGGAGTGTTTTCTTGTTTTAATGTTTTGCAACTTTTAAAACCTTCTGCTAGCAACGCCTCTGGCATACAAAACATAAGCTCCTTTTTGTTAACAGTCATAGAACATGCGTTTTGACAGAAAGTTTATATAGAATTTTGCGTCAAAACCGTTTCTCTAACAATCGCGTAAAACGAACATGGTGAAATAATTTGATTTATTTTTTGATTGGTTTTGTGGTGCTCTTTGTTTTGATGTTACTTGTTGGCATCAACGACCCTACTGGCGGAACAAGTATGAAAGGCTGGTGCTACCAATACCTGGTTGTAGCGCTGGTGTTTGATGCACTTGCAGTTTTTGCCCTGTTTTACCAAAATGAAATACTTACTGAATTGCTGCTTGGTGCCGCCGCAGGCTCTGCAACTGTGTTAAGCATTCACGTGGCACATCACATAAAAGAAGAAAACGAAGGGCACGGACACTAACTGGAAACTTCCACAAAGGGCATCTTTTGTGCCCTTTAAGGAATTAATTTAAGCCTATTCTCTGTTAAACTAGTGTATTCTAGAGGTTTTGTTATGAAAAAATACGATTTAATTTCTATAGGCACAGGTTCTGCAATGGGCATTGTTGAGGCAATGATTCAAGAGAACCCTAAGATCAGGGTCGCTGTCATAGACAAAGATGAACCTGGAGGCATCTGTTTAACAAGAGGCTGTATCCCCTCTAAACTTCTTCTCTACCCCGCGGAGTTGGTGAGAACCCTTGAAAAGGCGAGAAAGTTTGGAATCGACTCTGAAATAAAACAGATCGATTTCAGAAAGGTCATGGAAAGAATGAGAGGCATAATCTACGGGGACATAAACAATATCCGCCAAGGGCTTTCCCACTCAAAAAACGTGGATTATTACCCTGAAGCTGCAGAATTTGTTGCACCATACACCTTGAAGGTTGGAGACGAAACCATCACATCTAAGATGATCGTGCTATGCACAGGATCAAAACCCACTATACCACCCGTAAAAGGGATAGATGAAGCAGGTTACCTTACCAGCGACACGATCCTCAAAATAAGTGAACTGCCCGAGAGCATCGTAATAGTGGGCGGCGGATACATAGCCGCGGAATACAGTCACTTCCTCTCATCCATGGGCGCACAGGTCACAGTCATCGGCAGAAATCCCCAGTTTATCCCCCCTGAAGAACCAGAAGTTTCAGCCCTAGCCAAGAGAGAACTTGGAAAGCATGTGACAATCTATGTCAACCATGAAGCTCGGGAGGCAAAAGTGACCTCAGAGGGCAAGAAAAGACTCGTTGCAGTCAACCGAGAGACCGGAAAAAAGTTGGAAGTAACCGCAGACGAAATATTGATCGCCACCGGAAGAGCTCCCCTTTCAGACCTGCTTCATCCCGAAAAAGGAGGAATAAAAACTGATCGAAAGGGATGGATTATCGTTAATGAGTATTTGGAGACTTCTCAACCTAACGTTTGGGCTCTTGGAGACGCCAACGGCAAATATCCCTTCAAGCATGTAGCCAACCACGAAGCAACTATCGTATACCATAACGCTGTGTTGAAGAGGAACGTGAAGGCTGATTACCATGCAGTGCCACACGCCGTCTTCACGTACCCCGAGATCGCGGCAGTCGGCTTACGAGAAAAAGAGGCAATAGAGAAACACGGCGCGGACAACCTGCTGATCGGATTTCACAGATACGAGGATACAGCAAAAGGAGAAGCCATGGATGCGAAAGACTATTTCGTCAAAGTTATTGTGGAGCAGGGCACAATGAAGATTCTCGGAGCCCACATCATCGGACCTTACGCTTCTGTTCTCATCCACGAAATCATACCCTTAATGTATACCAGTGAACAAAGCGCCAAACCCATACTCAGTGGGATGCACATCCACCCGGCACTGAGCGAAGTCGTGGAGAGAGCCTTCCGTTCCCTCATGCCCCCAGAGCATTACCACCACCTGATTGAGCATCACTACAAACTTCTTACCTGACAAAACAGTATCTTGCTGAAAAGGCTGTACGCAAAAAACGCTGAATATCCTTTTTGGTATGGAAAAGTTCTTACCCTAAACAGATAGGGTGCAGAAATTAGGGGATTATCTGTGTTTTGCGCTGATGCGTGGGATACTGAATTGTTGTTCTATTTGCTTTCGGTAGAACATGTTGTATACGCAGAAGGGTATAACTCGGTTATCTGGAGTTGTGTAGTGAATAACGCAATGGTGTGCCCGTTCCACATCGAAGGTGTAAGGATCCATAAATGCCATACATCCAATTAGCAGCAGTCTCCGCCTGATATACCCAAGAGAATCATATGATGGATCAGTATGTATCTTAACCAAAGTCTTCACTGCATTAAAAAGACCAGCTTCTCGCTGCACTTTTCTCCAATCTAGAGAACGAAAGGCAGCAAACAGCAATCTTAGATAAATCCCGATTTTACCAATTTTTCGCTTTTCAACAAGGCTGTTCAGGACTTTCAGGTCGGACATAAATGCCTCAAAATTTAGGAAACGGCTGATTGGCGTGAACAGGTGTTTTCCTCGTTTGGAAACTAAAATCCAGTTCCACAGTCCACAGTATGGCGTGGGTGTGAATGGGGGCCATGCTTTTGCTAAGAAAGTGTTCATGACCTTTAGGGGAGGAACCATAACTGAAACAGGAAACAGGTCCTCTTCTTTGATCATTCCGTCAGTCTGTTCTGCGATTCTTTGGGCAAGCAACGAGTTGTCAACCCGATTTTTCCTAGAGACATATTCAGATGTTCTTCCCGTGAATGCCATAGGCTGAAACACTATTCCTCTTATGATGTCCACGTTTTTTGCGGCGAATTTTATCATGTCTCCTACTTCGTTGTCGTTTATGCCGCCCTGCAGGGTTGGAACCAGAATAATTTCTATGTCATGTTCTCGGCAAAGTTCAACAAGCCTCAGCTTATTCGGAAGCAGTTTTGCCCCTCTCAGTTTCTCGTAGGGTGAATCCGTGAGCCCGTCAAACTGCAGATACACTATATTCAACCCGGCCTTCTTCAGTTTCCTAACAAGTTCCGGCTCGTTAGACATTCTAATGCCGTTAGTCGCCAGAAGAATCATGTATTTCAGATCATGAGCCATCTTCACGATTTCAACTATGTCATCACGGACTGTGGGTTCTCCACCGGCGAACATTACAGCTAGGGGAGGTGGCTCCTGTTTCTTCAGAAACTTCAGCATACTGTGAATGTTTTCCAGAGTTGGTTCATAAAGATCAGAAGGCTGTGCTGCATTTGCGAAGCATATTGGACACCTTAGATCACACTCGTTAGTTACGTCGATGACTGACATGACTGTTCTGGAAACATGATTGGCGCACTTGTTTATTCCGCAGCCGTAGGGGCAGTTGTCCTGAAACGGCTTGGAAGAGGGTTTTTTGAATTTTTCAGCCTCATGATAAAGGTCCGCTCTACTCCAGTAAGTGTCATTAAAGCTTCCATGCTCGCTGCACTCCTTTTGAATCAGAACCTTTCCGTCTTTTTCCACGACGTATGCCTTTATTTTTTTTAGGCAAACTGGGCAAACGCTGAAAGTTTCCCGAAGAATCTTCTGTTCCTTCACGTTAAAGCCCCTAAGATTAACGCTATCGGTATCAATATCATTGTTCTGGTCACTAATCTTTCGTGTTTCTTTACCACTTCAATATCTGGTTTTCTGAGAATGGAGACTGATGAGATTACGAGGATTATGTCCCAGATGACTATCGGAATCAAGTACGCGTAACCGACTGCATCCACCAAATAAGGGATTGGGGAGCCTATTACATTGAGTAAGAAGAAAATTGCTCCAACCTTAGTGGCGAATTTTGGACCACGCTTAGCTGCCAAGGTGGCGTATCCAGCTTTTAGGTCTCCCTCTAAACTCAATACATCTCGCAGTATGTTTCCGCCAATACTGCCCATGCTCATAAACGACAAAGAGAAAGAAGTGAAAGTAATTGCTCCCGACAAGGCAGCTTCGCCATAAACAAAGGATGTTCCTATAAGAAAACCCATAAGAAAGCTTCCGAAAAAACCAGCAGACTTCTTTATAACTGTGGAATATGCCACAAGAAGGATCGTGTCCATGAGGGCGAGTCCAAAGCATATCCAGTTGATTGTTAGGGACGCTAATAGTCCAATGATGAACAAGATTACAGCTGCCAGAAGAGCGTGCCACGGTGCTAAACTTTGTGAAGGAATAGGCCTGTTCTTTTTGACGATGGCATCTGACTCTTGGTCAATGTAGTCATTGAATGCGAAACCTCCAGAACTAATGCAGATCGCAGACAAGATGACTAATGCTAATAGATCAGTTTCCGGCAAGCCTCTTTGCAGAGTAAATATCGTTAAAGCTGAGAGACCGCCAGTCATGAGCCAGTAGGGCGGTCGAAGAAGCATAATGAACGCTTTCAGGCGCTCCCTAAACGAAGCCATTTAAATCGAGCCTAGTATCTTCCTGAGCTTATTAATTTTTTCAGTCCTTCTTTCAAGCTAACTTGGGGTCGCCACTGTAGTTTGTTCACGGCTTTGCTGTTGTCGGCTAGGGTTATATCCATGTCTCCCTCCCACGCTTGACCCCCCTTGAAATAAATATCAACATCCTTTAATCCCAGAATTTCAATGATCATTTTTGCTAACTCCGACACGGAGGTTGTGGTTCCTGTGCCAACGTTAAAGGCCTCTCCCGCAGCTGCAGGAGAAGTTGCAGCCTTGAGCAAGAAGTTAACCATGTCTGATATATAGACGAAATCTCTGGACTGTCTACCGGTCCCCAAAACCTCCAATTTGTTGGGTGTCTTCTGCAATTTGTCAAGAAAATCGTATATGACTCCGTGGCAGTTTGGACCATAAACATTGAATATGCGGAGAATAACAACTTCTAAATCGTAAGTCTCTTGGTGAAACCGACAACAGTTTTCGCCAAGCAACTTTGACAACCCGTAGAACGCGATTGGGTTTGTCGGATATGTTTCTGGTGTTGGTCTCTTCTCTGGATTGCCATAAACTGCACAGGAGGACGCGAAGACCACTCTGGCGTCAGCTTTTCTTGCGGCTTCGAGGACATTCAATGTTCCAACAACGTTAATTTCGCAATCTTCATTGGGATTTTCCATGGAAAAAGGAACGCTCGTTTGGGCTGCCAGATGAAAAATAACTTCACTGTTTTTCGTTGCTTTCTCCAGTGCCGCGGGGTCCCTGATGTCCCACTGCACGAAATTGAATTCATCATCCATCAGGTCTTTTATGAAATCAATTTTTCCAGAAGATAAATTGTCAAATGCCGTCACCTTGGCGCCCTCTTCTAAAAGTGTTCTACAGAGATTAGAGCCTATGAAGCCAGCGCCGCCAGTAACCACAACTTCATGTCCATTGAGAGTTTTCAATGTGATTCCCCAGATTTTATGACTGGAAACTAAGGATGCACTCATTACTTAATCTTTCCAAAAAACCAGCGGATTCCGTAACGAAAAAAGGGCATCCTAGACCCGAAAGCAGAAGGTTCTATCGCCTTACGGGCACCTTTTCTTCGGGCTACAAACCTGAACTTCACATTATGCTTGGATTGCTTCAAGTGAAAGGCTGACCCAGTTTCCTGAATATTCCAACCCATCTTCCGCTTCTTTATCAAAGAACCACAGTTCAAAGATTAGCCTGTGACTGCCCAACTGATCAATATTTATCGTCACCGGAAACTCCCAAAGCTCCTCATTCAACAAGGTTCTCTCGAAGATTTGTGTGGGTTCGGCTGGACTGGGATTCACAGGAGCATTCCCATCATCTACCTTAACTCGCACTGAGAAAACCTGTGTTTCATTTTGGTTTTCCACGCCAACCCATAACGAGAACGTGCTGTTCTCGCCTAAAACCACCGTTTTTGGAAAGTTCTCCAACTGTTTTTCTGAATCAAGCAAATATATCGAGGCAAACGGTTCTTTTTGTGTGGGCGTGAAGAATACCAGATACACTAAGAGAGCGCCTAGAATCACGAGGGCTACCAAAATCGTAAGAATTATCGTTTTTTCTTCACCATTGTCTGAAACGGATTTTGTGCCCTGCGGAGTTCTCTTAATTTTCTTTTCCATGAAGTTCTTACGCTGATGTCTCTTCAACCTAATGCCCTCCCCTGAAAAGACGATAATATTTGTTTCATCGGACAATCCCCTACGGAATAAGCTTACATTTAGGCTTGTCCCAATAAAAGAATTCTGAGGATCTCCCATCCCGCCTTGAACCTGTTCAATTTGGATTTACTATGGTCGTTTCTAGGCCTGTAGACTGTAGGGAACTCGGTGATCCTGAAGCCTCTCTTCGCAGCTTCCGTTAGAAAAACTGTGGAAAGACCCATCCCATCAGAGTATAAATCCAAGCAGTCAATCGCTTCTTTCGTTAATGCCCGAAATCCTGTCTGCGTGTCTGAGACATTTTGGCCATATATCACGTTGTACATTGACGTGAACATTCGGTTTCCAAACAAGTTCATACTTGGCATAGCTCCGGGTAAGAGGGTTCCCCCAAGTCTCGAAGCCAAACAGACGTCAGCCTCATCCTGCAGCAACGGTTGGACGAGTTTGTTTATGTCACATGCTTCATAGGTGTTGTCGGCGTCGATTATCACCACTATGCCGCCCTTTGCGTAGTCAATTCCTGTCTTTATTGCCCTTCCATATCCTACCCTTGGCTCGGTCACAAAATCAACGTTCTCCTCTTTGACTATCTCTTCAGTCCCGTCATTTGAGTAGCCATCAACAACTATTATCTGAGTATTGTAGCTTGAGGAACTCTTGATGTCCCTTATGACCTTTTGTATCGTTTTGCCCTCTTTAAAGGCCGGTATGACCACGGAAACAATAAATTCTTCGTTGATCAAGGGTGGTAGCTCTGGTCAAATTTTCACTTTTTACTTGAAGACTTGAGGCTCTTTATATAAAATAGTTTCTGTACTAAATGAACTTTTTATATATATCTTGTAGTTGGCGAAGATTTTCTTCCCAAGTAAGTCTGTTCTCAACGATTCTCCTTGCTTCCTCACCGATGGTTGCTCCCAATCTTTCTTCTGATAGAAGCTTTGACAGTGCCTCAGCCATTGCTTCCGGATTTCTGGGGGGCACAAGAACCCCATTTTTCATGTGTTTGATTATTTCCGGTGTTCCTCCCACGGTTGTTGCGATGACTGGCAGTCCGCACGCCATGGCTTCCAAAAGAACCAGCGGTAGTCCCTCGCCTGAGGCTGAGGGTAAGATAAAGTAGTCAGCGGCGTCATAGTACACGGGTAATAGTCTATCTGGAACGAATCCGGTTAGCTTGATGTTGGCATCAATCCCCAATTCTTTTATGCGGTCTTCTATGAGTTTTCTGCTTGGGCCTTTTCCTGCAACAAGAAATAAGAGGTCCGGATGGTCTCGTGTCAAGAGGGGGACGGATTCTATGAGCGTGTCTAAACCGTTTTTGTAGACGAGTCTGCGTACGCTGAGGATTATTTTTCGGTTTTTGGGTAAACCCAGTTTTTCTCTGCTTTTCCTCTTGTTCACTGGGCGGAAATAGTCTGTGTCAACTCCGTTGTATATTACTGACGTTTTTGTTTTGTCTGCGCCCAGTTTTAGAACGTATTTCATGGTTTCTTTGCTTACGGTGATGACTTTGTTGGCGTGTTTCAGAACTGATTTGCCTATGATAAAGTCGTTTAGTTGCTCAATTATGTTGAGGAATGATTGGTAGTCGATGAATGTGTTGTGCTGCGTCACTATGAAAGGTTTCTTGTATTTTTTGGCGACCATTCCCGCCATGTATGAGGACATGTAGACGTGTCCGTGGGCGTGTACTAAGTCACATTTCTGTATGAGTTGTGTAAACGTTTTGTAGGCTTTGAATGAAATTATGGGGTAGGGTACTCCGAAGCGTTTAGCAACGTTCAGTGAGGGGTAATGATGGATTTTGATTCCCTTGATGGGATTTGTGTTTCGTCCTTCGAATTTGCTCGTCAAAACGTCTATTTGGTAGCCTGATTCGGTTAATCTTTTGCTCTGTTCATAGGATACCTGTTCTATGCCTCCCTTGTGGGGCGGAAAATAGTGTGTGACAAGGCATATCCTAGGCATAGTTGCACGGTATAAACCTGCAAATTTAACTATTTCGCACTAAAGCAAAGCTTGAGTCCAATGTTTGGTTGCAGTCTGTTTGTTGCTTGGTTTTTCCTGAAAAAACTGCCAAACTAATCGATTTCCTTGAATGGTCCTGAGCTACAGATACATCTGGTGGTGTGCTTGTTGTCAAGAAAACTTGACTAAATGGATAATGGTTGGTCAAGAACGTTTGACAAAAAACCTCTTAACTGAAGCTTCCAAAGCTTATTTAGGGGAGGTTTAATGCTGTCTAAAAAGCTGTTTCTCGCAAGCGTGGTTCTTTTTGTTTTGGTTAGTTTATCTTTTGTTGGTTCTGTTGGCGCATCTTCGGAGATGTGGAGCCAAACGTATGAAAGTGGACGTCACCAAACGGCTTACTCGTTGGTTGAGACGTCTGATGGAGGATACGCAATAGCTGGCTCTTCAGGTTTTCAACCATCCGAAGATTTTTGTTTGGTTAAAACTGACGAGATGGGATTTATGCAGTGGCTTAAGACATTCGGAGGAAACGCAACGGAAATTGCGTATTCAGTGGTTGAGACTTCAGATGGAGGATACGTTCTAGCTGGCGGAACAGCATCTTTTGGTGCAGGAAGTGATGATTTTTGGTTAGTCAAGACTGACGCCAATGGAATTATGCAGTGGAACAGGACATATGGAGGACCAGATTCGGAAAAAGCATACTCGTTGGTTAAGACCTTTGACGGAGGATATGCCCTCTCTGGGGATGGCTTGTTGGTGAAAACTGATGTGTATGGGAATATGGAGTGGAACCAAACATACGGAGGAGGAAGTTATTACACTAGTAATTCACTGGTTGAGACATCTGATGGAGGATACGTTGTAGTTGGTGGCTCACGGTTGATTAAAATTGATTCACAAGGAAGTATAGAATGGAACCAGACCTCTTTCATGGATACTGCTTGTTCGTTGGTTGAGACATCCGATGGAGGATATGCCATATCTGGGTATGGACGGTTGGTGAAAACTGATGTGTATGGGAATATGGAGTGGAACCAAACATATAGCGGACCCGCTAGTTCGTTAATTGCTACTTCCGATGGTGGTTACTCTTTTATTATCAGCCCAAAAAGATGGATTAAAACTGATGCACAAGGAATCATGGAATGGAACCAGTTTTATGAAATGGAGGGGTTCATGGATGCTCGATATCCTATTTCAGTAATTGAGACGTCTGATGGAGGATACGCGATAGCTGGCTACCGTTCTATCGGCTTTTTAGGGACAACTGTTTTTTGGGTGATAAAGACCGATGCACAAGACATCATTCCCGAGTTTCCCTCATGGACACCCGTGCTGGTTATGGTGGTTGCGTTGGTAGCTATGATAGTTGTTTACAGATATAACCTGAAGAAACTTCGTGGATGGGCTACAGCCTAGACGGACAAAACAACGTAACCTTAACAGAAACCACTCTAAACCTAACAGAGTTAGTTAACGGCTCGCGCACCCTAACCGTCTACGCAACAGACACGGCAGGCAACACAACAGTCATATTTGATGCCTAATAGCAGTGCATTGTTGAAAACTAGGTTTTTTCAAGAATTATCTACAGAAAGTGTAATCAAACAGGCTTTAAGACCATTGAATGCAAAACATCTAAATTCCACAGACAAAATTAACGTAACAGAGATGTCCACCGAAAACAGCAGCCAAGTTCGCATAGGCCTAGAGGTTCACGTCCAGCTGA
>Ga0315547_1002361_pt1 | contig 13401 bp, 11 predicted proteins | sample SalMarSW160240MG_2_FD_202542 | JGI IMG/M metagenome (GOLD analysis project Ga0315547, IMG submission 202542) | Salt marsh sediment microbial communities from the Plum Island Ecosystem LTER, Massachusetts, United States - Salt Marsh Sediment SW1601-240 ... | reverse complement strand
TCCACTTTGCATTTCACTCTGCATTCTATTCCACAGGGATCGACTTTTCTCTAGAGACAACTGCTTGCCTACTTTTTTAAATACCGAAACCGCATCTAACTTCTTAAAATCAGAAGGAAATTCATTCTTATCCATTTGTATTTCTCCCTACAATATTCTTATGTTCATACCTGTTTATAACTATTTTCTCTCCAGCGATTTAACTAACTCGTTTGCATCCGAACAGATTCGGATATACTCTCTTTGCCTGAGAATTTTAAACTTTACCCTTTTTTATCTTAGTTTTTTCTATGGATTTGTCAACATTAACTAAAGAAGAGGACAAGATGTCCTCTTTTTGTAAATAGGAGGGTAGATAAAATGAGGGTTTGGGTTTAGGGGAAGGCAGTGAATGTCTTACTTTTATACAGAAGAGGACAGATCACAAATTTCAGCTTGAGTCCTCCCTATGGATTCATTATAACTTTTATGGACTCGGATTTATAAGTGAGATTAAATGCTTCTTGAACTTTCTCAAGAGGGAATCGGTGAGTGATAAGAGTTTTCGTATCTATTAATTTTTTCTCAATCATCCTAAGTATTGATGGAATATACCATATTTCTCCGCCAATTATGCCTATTAAAACTACCCGTTTGTGTGTCATGGAAAAATAATCAAATAAAAACTTTTTTCTTACCTCTGATACGCAAGAAATCTTCCCCTCTTTCTTAACTAGACTTAGGAGTTGATCTAAAATTTCTTTATTAGCTTCTGCTGTATTTATAATAAGGTCGGCACCTAATCCGTTTGTAATATTTCTTACTTGCTCAGATATATTTCCCATTTTACTGTTTATTGTATGAGTAGCACCAAGTTTTTTAGCTAGTTTAAAATGAGCATTCTTAATATCAACAGCAATAATATTCTCTACTCCACGCCTACTAATGAATTGAAGAACCAAAAGACCTAGGGTGCCCATACCCACAATCATTACATTTCTCATAAGGGGATCCCATGAACGGTTTACTCCCGCAAGCGCAGTTATTGTATCAAATACAGATTCCTCAAATTCTACTTTTGGCGGTAATTCTATTGCACATGCTGCTGGAACTTTAATATATTCAGCCCATGTCCCTGGTAACGGCTCTGCATCCTCAAAAAAGTTTCCATGTCCTATAACCCTTGCATTCTCACATAAAACTGGTTTATTCTCCTTACAGAAATAACACTTTCCACATGGTACACACGGAAATATATATACCCTATCCCCTCTCTTAATTTCTTTCCCTAGAAGATTAATCCCCTTTCCCTCAACAACTACTCCTGCTCCTTCGTGTCCCTCTATCATTCCATTTTGGAGAAAATTAGTTATCATCTTATCGCTACCGCAAATCCCACATGCCTTCACTTGTATAAGCACCTCGCCTTTCGATACTTGTGGGTCAGGGACTTCAATTACCTCAAATTTTCCAGGCTTTCTACAAACAGCTGCTTTCATTATATTTCTCCTCTCATAATCTTTACTACAAGTAAAGATTGTTGTTTGACTTTCTGTAGTTGTAAGATTAAGGTTTCATTAGTTCTTTTTAAAAAAACGCTCTTTGAGAAAACAGAAAGAGGACTTGCCTTCTCCCTATGGCTTCTTGATAAAGATAGACTGTTTGTCTAAAAACTCCCCTTCCTTTTTCTCTTTAAGTGTAAACATTCGTTTAGTATGCTACGAGCCTACAAAGAAGGCATCGTTTATCATATTCTCCAGGCTATGTACTCGATAAGGATAAGAAAGCCTGTCTTCTTTCAAAATATAGATTCTCAAAGAGATAGCTGTGTATTACTTAGAAATCGACACTTCCAAGAAGGTCATTACGGTGGTATACTAATAAATGAGTAAATTCTTAAAAGCTTGATTTTAAAATAAAAATGGTTTATTCTTCCATAAGACAAAAAGGAAAGTTAAAAAAGGAAGAATTTGCCTTCTAGAAGAAATGCTGTCAAAATCTTGCTCCTAAAGCTGTTGTTTGTTTTGAGAAAGACCTGTTTCAGATTCTACAGTTCTTTGATTTTTCCTATAGAATGTGGGAATCCATTCGGACCACTAATATCATTGAAAGAGTCTTTGAGAGAGTTTCGTCGCCGAACCAAGGTTATGGATACATTTCCTACAGAGGGATCCTGTATCCGAATTATGTTTTCCTTAGTTCAAATGATTAATGATGACTAGAAGACTAAGCCTATGAAGAACTTCCGATAATTTACACACTAAACTTTACACAACCGTCATTTAGAAATTTGCCAGAAAGCTTCACCCCTTGTGGGCGAGGAGGATGTCACTCAAACTTCAGACGACCTCTATTCCCTCAATCACAATTGCTTGAACAGGTGAAGCGTCAATTCCTTTAACTTTTAAGCAAGGAAAAGCTAATAAAATAGATATATCTTGGTGAAGCTTATCTAAATTGCATACATGTTCCAAAATTGGAATATCTTTTTTGAAAAGAATATCATGTATTTTGAATGATGTTTTTCTAAGAGGCTCTAAGAAACCAAAACTATCATCAAAGGCAAAAAGTTTAACTTTTTTAGAAACCATAAATTCCGCTACTTCTGGAGTAATTAGAGGAGCTTTTGACGCTTCTGTATACCCAGTAGCCAAAAGAGCAATATCGTTTTCTTTAAGTCTTTCGTTATCTGCTTTTTCTAATATCTCATAAGTTATGAGAGTTTTAGGTTCCAAATCGAGCTTTAAAAATACCATTCTACCCGCCCACGTTTCTAACGGGAAATCTACCAATTCTCTCCCGTTCTCCCAGAAATGAGAAGGAACTTCTACATGAGTACCAAGATGACTCTTCAAAGTAACCATTAAATATGTGGTATCATCAATTGCTGATTGATATTTCTCAAGTGGGTATATCAACTCTTCAGCGGTAACTCCTTTTGCTATATCGTCTGGCCCAAATGGTTTTTCCGGTGGAACAATTCTTTTCGTTATATCGATAATCCGAACTTGGTTAACACTTAATTTTTGCATTTCTTCCCTCCTAAATTTTTAAGATATTTTTCTCCACATTAGTGGAATAGGGTTATCCGTCTAACTAATTCAAGGCGACATCATCCCCACCCCCAAGGGGTGGGACTTTCTGGCAATTTTGGTAAGCTAGCACTCTACCTATGGTTTCACCTCCCATTGATCTTTTATTTTCAGCTTTGATCTTTTTATGAAGATTAAAACTTATGCCTGATTGACCATCATCGTTGTAGGATTTTATCCATTGCTGCTGAAGTTTGGTAAATTAAGTGGTCTGGGTATGACATGAGTGGTTCCAATGGCTCTGCAGTCAGGTATCCATCATAATTAACTTCGCTCAACGCTCTAATAACATTTGGCCAATTTGTGTCTCCCTCTAGGAAACCAACGTACGTAGCAATAGGGTTTCCAAAACCACCAGCAGTTGAACTAAACTCTTTCAGATGGACTCTTCTGATTCGTTTTCCGAAAATACGGATCCAATGCTCTGGGTAACCAAAGGGTTGGACATTGCCCACATCAAAGTAAATGCTTACATATTCACTTTGGAATTTGTCAACAAAGTCACGCATCTCAAGAGGGCTTAGTAGGAATTTATTCCACATTATAGTCTCTAGACTCATATTTACCCGATATTTCTCAGCTATGGGGATCAATCCTTTTAAGGATTCGAAAGACCGCTGATAGGCGACCTCGTAAGGGACTGGAGAAAGGGAATAGCCTGGCATACCTACAGAACCAGGAACTATCAATACTGTGTCCAATTTCGCATAGGAAGCAAGTTCCAGCATTTTCCTAATCCAGTTCTCCGCTTTATCCCGTACCTTAGGATTATCATCTGTAAGAGAAGCCTTAAAGAAGAACTCTTTGGTACAAAGACTGGTTAGTTCTATTCCAACTTTACTTGCAGTATCACGTATTCCTTCCATTTGTTTCTTAGTGGAATTTTCCGAAATTTCTCCACCTTCATCCATATTGGGTTCAAACCCCTCAAATCCTGCTGCTTTAGCCAGATGTAAACATTTTTGAATCCCCATTTTCTCAGGGAAAGCCCTTAGATTAATTGCTTTTTTCACGATTTTCTCCTCTCTTCAATAAACCTAACCCACATAGTTCATTTTTCCTGAAAGTTTCTAAAAAAAATTTAATCATTTAGCATTTTTCTTTTCCCAGCTAATAACCATATTTATTTCTCACTTCCCTCCGGCCTTATTTTTAGCTTTTTTCTTAACAAAGATTCAACTTAACTGTTAACGTAAATATTCAGTGAAGACTTTTATCTTCTGGCGGAAGAAATGGAAACCACCAAACTGAAACTTAAAACCAATATTCCCTTTAGAATATATAAATAAAGAGACTTTCTTTCTTAATCTATTCAGTACATTACTAATTTTTTCAGCAATAGTTTAATAGACTCACGCTAGGTAAACTCCCTGTTCTAACAGCTTACTTTGTAATACCGAGACATCGACTTCTCTTGGTTTGATCTTCTGCTTAACACTCAACGCAGCTGCAGTTCCTGCCGCTTGTGCTGTAGCCATCGATGCAGGCAGATATCTAATAGATGCTACAGCGAAATGTGTTGCTGAAATACACCTACCCGCAGTTAGAATATTTTCAACTTTAAGCGGAAGCAGACATCTAAAGGGAATATCGTAGGTATCTGCCGAAGCGAATTTAGCACCCGGGAAGTGGAATAATTGTTCTGGTACGTCTCTACCTGATACCGTCGAGACAGGATAATATAACACAGCTCCTTCTCCCGTTGGATTATGTAAATCTACAAAACAAGGGAATTTTGCTATTCGGTCAGTGAAGGTTGCTCCTTCTATTATATCCTTCTTCTTCAATATATACTCACCAATGAATCTTCTACTTTCCCGTGCTGCAGCTTGGGTAGCGATAGCAGCTACCTTACAATTAGCAAAACCCGGAATGTACCGCCTTAAAAAAACAGCTGTTTCATATACCTGCTTTCTAAGCTCTATTTCCGCTGCGGTTAGATCTCTAACATTAGTAGGGTCTTTGTCCATTGCTCTAGTTGAATTTATTGAAGCGACATCTCCCCATTCATAGATCTGACCCAAATGACAATCCTGCCTGGGAATCGAATACGCACCCTCTGCCCTTGCTTTTTTTATTGATTTTAAAAAATCCTTATCGTCAGGATTCTTAGATATATACTTGCGAAATTTTTTCACATCAACGTTGGTTATCCTAAAACCTATGCTTAGGGGCTGGACTTTGCCATCCTCAGGCCTGCCTTGTTTAAAAGGAGCTCCCGCCCTAGCTGCAATATCTCCATCTCCGGTAGTGTCAATTACCACCTCTGCCAGTATAGCTTGTCTACCTGATTTACTCTCTATTATTACTCCTTTGACTGAATTTTCTTGTACTATCGGATTTGTAGCTAGACTATGGTACCAAAGGTCAATTCCTTCGTCTTCCATAATCTCATCGGCAAGGAGTTTGAACTTCTCGGTCTCCACAGAATACCATTTATAGGGCTTAGAGGATCTAATAAACGCCGCATCCGCCTTTCTCAGGCGTTCCATCAGCTCAAGAGCTATTCCCTTCACTACTATTTCATCTCCAGCAGAGAACATCCAATAAGCAGCCATCATAGTAGCCGTCATGACTCCACCTGCAAAACCCAGGCGTTCAATCAGCGCTACTTTGACACCATTTCTTGCTGCAGCTATAGCTGCAGCTATTCCCGCACAACCTCCGCCTGTAACTACCACATCTACCTTTGATACTACCGGTATTTTCCTTCTAGGCTCCTCTATCGTTTTCATATATAACTTCTCCTTTTTGATAAAATTCTATCGACAATAAAAAGCTCCCTATAAACGAAATCTTTGTTTCTTATCGACCAAACTAGACGATAGTGGATACTTATCACAATCTGTCATAATAGTCACCGTAACTTTGAATTGTTTTATCCCTTCACAGCACCTCCAAAGCCCGAGATAAGATGTCTCTGAGTAAAAAGAAATAGAAGCATTGTTGGTACTGAAATTAAAACGCTAGCGGCCATTAACGGACCCCATTCTACGGCAGTAAGATGAATGAAAAATGCCATTCCTAGAGGAAGTGTTTTTTTGCCGGGGGAAGAAATAAAGATAAGAGGAAATACGTAATCATTCCATGAAGTTACGAAAGTGAATAGTGATATGGCCATAATCCCTGGAGAAGCAAGAGGTAATACTATTCTTAAGAAGGATTGTAGTCGGCTAGCCCCATCTAGCAATGCGGATTCTTCTAACTCTATCGGTATAGCTTGAAAAAAGCCCACTAATATCCACAGAGAAATAGGGAAAGTCATGGTAAGTTGAATTAGGATTAATCCCAGTAAAGTATCATTCAAACCAATTTTAGCCATAAAAACGAATAAAGGTAAACTAAATAAAATCGGAGGAACCATGTAGATAAACAGAATGAACCTAAATAGACTTCCCTCAAAAGGATACCTAAACCTACTAAGAGCATATGCCCCTAGGGTAGCTACAAATACGGTGATGGTTACTACTGCTATTGCTACAATAGTGCTATTAATAAAGTAAACTCCGAATTCAGCGATTCTCCATACTGAAAAGTAACTTTCGAGCGCCAAGCCGCGCGGGAAAAAAAGAGGGGGAGCCTTATATAGCTCTGATTCTGGTCTAATACTGGTTAAAAACATCCAGCAGTAAGGAAAACTTAATATAATAATGGCAACTATCAGCGCGGAATAAAGGAGTAGTCTTTTCCCCTTCCAGTTTTTTAACCAACTCACAACATCCCGCTGTAATGAACGATAACGATAGGTTAGCATTTTTTCTACATTACCTTCTTTTCGGGCTTAAGTATTCTCATATAAATCCAAGCTCCACCCAAAAGGATAAAGAATAATCCGACACCTATGCAGGCAGCTTCTCCAAAAAAGTAATATTTGAAAGCTGTGTTATAAGCCAGGAGAGGAAGGTTTCGTGTAGTCCCTACAGGCCCTCCCCCTGTAAATAGTTTTACCATATCAAGCTTATTAAACATCCATATAAACCTAATAAGGGCTGCTATGAATATTGCCTGTTTCATAAGAGGTAAAGTTATAAAAAAGAACTGCTGAAAGGAAGATGCTCCGTCGATCGCTGCTGCCTCATAGTATTCTTCGGGAATAACTTGCAGACGTGCCAATAGTATAATCACCACAAAGGGATACCATTTATAGACACTCACTCCTACAAGGCTAGCCATAGCCAAAGTGGGATCTCCCAGCCAGGGAAGCGAAGTGTCAATTAGATGTAGCCATTTTAAACCCGCGTTTATAATTCCAGATATATCATTAAGCAACCAGCTAAAAATACCAACAACTACAACAACAGGAAGTCCGTAAGGTAACAGAAGAAGCGTTCTGGCTATATTCCTTCCCTTCAAAGCTTTATTTAGAAGTAGAGCCAATCCAGTTCCTAGAAACATTTGGAGGGCGACACTAGCTGTTGCATAGATTGTTCCTTGTTTAAAGGATTGTAGGAAATCAGACCTTCCAAAAACAGAATAATTTTTCAAACCAGCGAAAGATGACCGAAAGGTAAGTGTGTCAATATTATAAAAACTAAACCGAAAAATCTCGGCAATGGGATAGACGGCAAAGAATCCAATCAATATTGCAGCTGGCAGCAAAAACACTATTCTTATTATTTTATCTTCTCTTCTCACAATAATTTCTTAGTCATTCTCCTTTATGATTGACCTAGCTGTCCAATAACAAACTTCCTCAGAGAGAAATTTTTGGGATAATTTCGGCTCTTTGTCAACTTTGCAGATAAGAGACCTCTGAAAAATGCCAGGATATTCCTGTTTGCTAAGAAAATATCTCCACTTTACCCTATTTTTAGACGCTCTTTAGGAAACCAAGCCTTAAAATCCACCATTTCATGGAGAGTGCCCTCCACCTTCAAAATGGAGCCAGACTTTTTCAGAGCTCTCAGATAAGATTAGTTGCTAAGACACGGGAACTATCCTACAATTAAGAGTTTGCAAAATAACTCTTAAGGAAGACGTTCCCATGTCTAAACATCTCTCAATATCTCCTCTTTTTTATTTTGCAAAATGTATAGTGAAAGAGGCAAAAATATCAATTAAAGCAGCACAGATTAATATCCGGTACGATCGCCGCTATTCATTCTATTGTCCAGTATGTAAAAAGGCCATGGGGGTCAATCGTCGCTTGCTTCAAACAGCCAGGGATTTTCCTCTGGGAGAAGCCAAGGTTGTTATGATCAGCTATGAAGCCATCCAATGCCATTGTTCCTCCTGTGGAGCCTACTATGCCTTTACTCCAGAAGGAATTGATATGAATGCCAAGGCCACCAATCGACTGATGCACTATGTTTGTAAGCTGTCTCGTTTTATGTCTGTGGATAAGGTCAAAGAGTTTGTCCCCATCTCTACCTCGACCGCCAGACGATGGGACAAGCAAATTCTTACTACTAGCCTTGGTGAACCAAATCTTGACAACATCCGGATACTGTTAATCGATGAGAAATCAATCGGTAAACACCATCACTATATTACACTCGTTATAAATGGAGATATTGGTGAGGTACTCCATATAGCTGAAGGTAAGAAGAAAGAGAGCTTGAGTAAATTCTTCGATAAACTCTCACTCCAGCAGATTGCCACCATTGAGGCAGTAGGCATAGACCGTAGTGGTATATACCAGGCAGTTGTTAAAGAGCGATGCCCCCAGGCGACCATTGTCTATGATAAGTTTCACCTCATTGCTAACTACAATCTGGGGATTGATACTGTCCGTCGTAGTGAATGGCGAAAGGCCAATGAGGACAATAAAAACGGAATTAAGGGGCAACGATATAATCTCTTTAAGAATCCAGAGAATCTTAAGAGAAAGCAAAAGGTCTCTCTAAAGGCCTTACTTAAAGTAAACGAGAACATCAATAAGGCCTATATCATTAAGGATGCTCTAAAGGTTCTGTGGATATATAAATATCCTAAATCAGCCGGAAAATACTTGGATAAATGGGTCTCGTGGGCCAGGGAGACTCGTCTTGCAATCCTCCAGACCTTTGCCGACAGTCTCAATAAAGCACGGGACGGTATTCTTAATTTCTGTCGATATGCTATCACTACTGCTAAATTAGAGTCCTTCAATAACACTATTGACAGAATAGTCAGAAGGGCCTGTGGCTATCGAGATCTGGATTATCTCTTCTTGAAGATACGTCAGGAGACCATATAATGTTCTGCAAAGTTGACAAAGAGCCATTTTTTAAGGATCTTTTCACCGAATCTCAGTTTGAGAACTTCAAAATTTTAACCCTTCCGTCTTTAGCTTGAGTTAAAAAGGACCGGCATCCAAACCATATACAAGTGGAAACCAAAGAGTCACATCCTCCTCGCCCACAAGGGACAGGACATCCTAAAAAGCCAAGGATTAGGGGGCTTTACCCCTAATAACTCTGCCATCCATTCCCCCATCCTTTGCGGTTGGGGATGGATGGCAGAATTTATAAATTTTAGAATCCCGTTTCTTGGCGGCATTCATAGAATCGTTATCTCCAAAAAGAGAAAATTAGTTACAACGTTCTAGCTCTGTTTTTATAATGGTTTAAGCTCATTTTTAAGACAATTTTTTGCCAAAATCTTGACATCAGGTTTTAGTGTCGCCGCTCAACACCACGCTATTGCTTTAAAATTCTCGTTCGTATTTCTTCCGCGATTTCTTTTATCACCTTCTCTGGCTCTTCCTCGAAAACAACCATTTTTTGTACCATTCTGATGGAAGGTTCCAGGTACAGTACATAAACTTCAGGATGGACTCCCGTCTCGAGATCGTACATCAGAGTGTGAGATACAGTATTAGCCCGAATAATCTCACGGAAAACGTCAGGATTCGTTTTCACAAATGGATGGTTAAGTAGCTTTTCGTTTTGAGCGTCTTCTTTTAATGGAGGAATTAAGTGAGTTGGAACAGTCAGACAAAAATCAACTACCCGTTCACCGGTAGTAATGAACTTCAGGAATTCTTTGGCTATTTCTGGATATTTCACATCTTTCATTAACTCCCATCCACCTACGGAATTCCCGACCCTGTACTGTCCGTGGGAACCATACGGAATAAGCATGGCTCTGGTTTTAGTGGGGGAAGCCAATTCCGGCACTCGATCAACTAATCTTGTCAAAAGTCGACCCCCATAATCACAATGGGCAGCTTTCCCGGTGTAGTAAGCTCCCATAGTTTCTTCCCAAGCATATGAAGCTACTCCTGGAGGCGCATATCTCTTCAGTTCCTTGTACCATTCAGCCAGTTCTATTATCCTTTCCAGATTAGGAGATTTGTCCATAATAAGCTCGCCTTCCTCATTAAAATAATGAACACCGTTTTGAGCCCCATAATTTTCCAAGAAGCGCTCCGCCGTCAGACTTTTGCTACCCAAGACTATATTCGCTCCGTATCTATCGATTGTCCCATCACCATCTGTGTCTTTTGTCAATTTACTCACATTTTCTAAATGATTTTTCCAAGTCAACGCAGGGACAAGTCCTGCTTCCTCATACCAATCATACCGATAGTATTTAACCGTAGGTGTGAGTGCGAAAGGAACTGCATAAATTTTTCCGTCTATCACGCATTCTAATCCAACCTCAAAGTATCTCTCAGCCCCTATCTCTTCGATTAAATCATCTACCGGCTGCAGTAAGCCTCGCTTTGCATACATTGCAGCCATCCAAAAATCAAAACCTACTATATGCGGGGGCTTTCCTGCAGCAACTCCAGTTACCGCCTTCGTTTCCAACTCCTCAAAGGCTACAAAATCAGCGACAACTTTCACTTCAGGATGTTTTGCCTCGAATTCATTAATCCATGCTTTCTGGAGTTCCACCGAAGCTGCCTGAGTCTCACTTGTGATAAATTCTATAACTTTTTGGGCGCATCCACCCTGAGGATAAATCCCCATAAAGATCACGAAGGCTACTCCTACTACTAACCAACTTATCTTTTTTGAAAACATGTTCCTCTCCTTCTTTGTTCTTTGTTATTCATTTTTCTATGGAAACGTTTCCTTCTATCAAGCTAATGGTCTATTGACTTCTTTATTTCTCACCCCTCTCCTGACCACATTTTTAGCTCTTTTCTTACTCAAGGTTTAACTTTGGTATTAACATTAGCGAAACCATAACTAGCTTTAGCAGCTTGAAACCCAATTGTTGCATCATCAATAATGCCATATTTTTTAAATACTTCTCCAATAGTATTGAGAAGTCTATATACTTTATCTTCTGTTGAAGAGTGACCCATTAGTCCAACCCTCCAGGCTTTTCCACTAAACTTGCCCAGGCCTCCACCAATCTCAATATTGTAATTTGATCTTATTTCCTGGCGAAGCTTGCTCTCTTCTACTCCATCAGGAAGATAGACAGCATGAAGCATAGGAAGTCTTTCGTCCTGTTCCCTCACCACATAGGTAAAACCTAATGCTTCAAGTCCAGCTTGAAGGGCTGCGGCATTTCTTCTATGACGCTGGAATCTGGCATCAAGTCCTTCTTGCAACACTAATCTGAGTCCCTCATGCAGAGCGTAGATCATATTTATGGGAGCGGTATGATGATACTTCCTTTTATGTCCTTCATTCCAGTACTCTTCTATCATACTTAAATCAAAATACCAGCTTCTCGTCTTTTTCTTTCGAAGCTTTTCCATAGCTCTCTCATTTAAAGTAACAGGAGAAAGTCCCGGCGGCACACTAAGACACTTTTGGGTTCCGCTAAAGACAGCATCAATTCCCCACTCGTCTATCTTTACTGCGGTTCCTCCCAAAGATGTTACCGTATCAACCAGAAACAAGGCATCATTTTGATGAACAATCTCACCAATTTCTCTCATGTGTTGCTGATGAGCACCAGTAGATGTTTCTGCATGTACCAGGACAAGTGCCTGACAGCTACTCTTAGAGAAAACTTCTCTTACCTCATCAGGTGTAACTGTGGTTCCCCATTCTAGATCAATAGGTACAACTTCTCCCCCAAATCGAGATACTTCATCAGCAAATCTTTCTCCAAAGAGTCCACTTCTCACAACTATTACTTTATCTTGGGGTTCAACAAGGTTAGTCACCAGAGTCTCCATGCCAGAGCTTCCTGTGCCAGACATGGGAATGGTCATTCGATTTTCGGTTTGGAATACTTCTCGTAACATCGCCTGGGTTTCGTCCATTATTCTGATGAACTCTGAATCCAGGTGGCCCAAGGTAGCCATCGACATAGCTCTAAGAACTTCTGGGGGCACATCGCTTGGTCCAGCACCATGTAAATGTATTTCTAAACCATGCTGATATATTGGATTAACTTTCATTTTTTCTCCCGGTTTGCGAGATACTTCTCAACATACAACCAACCCTCACACACTCCCTTAACTTTTCACTGCCAACCCAAACAAAGTCAGTCCCATCCAACCTTGAAACCTAGATCTTCCCGCGATACCCTATTTTTTCTGAGATTTTATAGGCTGTGTCTTTTACCATTTGTGCTAACTGATTTAACCGTTGTTCTGAAAGTCGGGCACCGGGCCCTGAGATACTTACCGCCGCAACTACCTGATCGGTATAATCTCTAATTGGGGCAGCTATACATCTTGCTCCTACCTCACATTCCTCATTATCAATAGCGAATCCATTTCCACGGATTTTTTCTAATTCTTTTTGCAGTTTCTCAGAAGAGGTAATCGTATTCTCGGTTAACTTACACAGACCTTTTGTTTTTATAATTTGTGTTACCTTCTCTGAGGGAAGGGCGGCAAGCAGAACTTTACCAACACCGGTAGCATGAGCTGGAGCATGCTTTCCTATTCGGTAAAATATTTTAAGGGAAACAGAACTCTCCACCTTCTCAATATAGACTGCCTCACCTTCATCTAAGATAACCAAATTGGCGGTCTCTTCTGTTTTTTCCGTTAGCTCCTCTAGGAAAGGTAGGACAATTCTTCTCAGCTCAATTTGATCACCTACTGCGTTTCCGAGTTCCAAGAGTTTTAATCCAAGTTGATACCTTCCCGTCGAGGGATTCTGGGTAACGAATCCTCTGTTCTGTAAAGTCTGCAACAGTCGATAGAGAGTTGTCGTATTAATGTGTGTTTTTTTACAAAGTTCTTTTAGTTCCACTTCCCTCTTTTCCCCTCCCATAATTTCAAGCAGGTGTAGTGCTCGATCAACAGATTTTACCTTATACTCTGGGTTTAATGCTTTATTCACTTTATTGAAAGAAAAATTCAATTTCTTCTCTTATTCCAAGGAATTCTAGCCTCAGGTCTACCTAATTTTATCACATGAATATCTTTTTTGAAAATTGTCTTCATTTATATTATACTACACCAAAATTTTTTGTCAAGTGTTCG
>Ga0315547_1002360_pt1 | contig 13404 bp, 11 predicted proteins | sample SalMarSW160240MG_2_FD_202542 | JGI IMG/M metagenome (GOLD analysis project Ga0315547, IMG submission 202542) | Salt marsh sediment microbial communities from the Plum Island Ecosystem LTER, Massachusetts, United States - Salt Marsh Sediment SW1601-240 ... | reverse complement strand
TTTGCATTGGTTCCTCCTTCTGATGCTTCTTGTGGTTTTTCTCACAAGAGCATACCCGCCTGCAGCACGCAGGTCAGAAGGAGGACCTTTTATCACCCCTTACCTTGCCTGGAGTGCGAGGAACCGATTCTTTAGAGACATACCTCAGCCGAGCACGTCGCAAAACCGGGAGCCTGTATCGTCTGGTTGGTGAGTTGGCTGCTCTGATCCCGGCCACAAGGATCACAGACGTCGTTAGTGCTGTGACTGCTCTTGAGAAGATTGGTATAGCACGCCAGATGCTAGATGATTTTGATGATGCCGCGCTAGGTGGGGAGAACAACGTCTTTGTCTCCCGGAAAGCTGAAGAGGAGAACCGTACGCGTAGCATCTACCAGTTGCTGAGACACGGATTCACCCTGAGTCAACTGAGAGATCTCCACGAACAATACAGACATGACGGCATACAGATGCTGAGAGATTCCCTTTGCGACACCCCAGAAACACCTATTATCCTAGGACTCTGTGAACAAGTGTGTCTTGGGCCTGGTGCAGCTACGGCTAAATCTCCACGCTAGCGCTTTGTTACAGAGTGTCCGGACCAGTAAAAAACCCCGCCCTTCCGGACGGGGCTTTTCAAAGCAAATGCAACTGCTCCGGATGTTTCGCCCTTTGTTTGTGAAAACGAATGTATTTTTTGATCACTTCCGCCGTCACTTTGTCCCCCACCGTCCGCGCAAAGTATCCATCCTCCCAGAACTCCCCACCCCATAACTGCTCCCTCACTCTCGGAAACTCCTTCCGTATCTCCCTCGCACTCACTGCCTTCAGAGTCCCTACTACCTTCGCTATCGAATACTTCGGCGGAAAACTGATGAAAATGTGTACGTGGTCTTCAGCAACCTCCATCTCCTCAATCTCAAACCCATGGTGTTGCGCTACCTCTTCAAACAATTCCTTTGCCCGATCTCTGATTTCCCCCCGCAGTATCCACTTCCGATACTTCGGTGCCCATACCAGGTGATATTTCGTGTCGTACACACAGTGACTGCCTCTCTTTGTAACCATGCCTCCACTTTACAACAAACAGTGCTGCCTTCGGCAGCAAGCATTTTTCATCCCCGCCCTCCCGGGACGGGGCATTCAAATGCTGTCTCTCGTAAAGAGCTGACCCCGGACTCTCTAACCACAGGGCCCCCGTGTGCCGGTGAGGCAGACAGGAGTGGGTAGCGACTCCAAATATCGATTTGCACTGCAAGACCGAGCCTGGAGGAGCTATGCGCGGGTGTCTCCGACAGAGCAACCTGCAACGAGCGGATCTATCAGGCTGTGCGAGCTCATCACTATACACATCTGAGATGTAGGGGGACTTCGTAGGGCGGCTGTAGTCAACTATCAGCGTGATCGCGAAGCGCTTTTGGACGACGAAATCCTAAGAACGAAGGTCTGACTTCGCTGACTTCGCCTGGGTGGGAAATGTGAGTTCTAGTATGTCGTGAGGAATGTGGCCAAGCCAGAAACGAAGAATGCGTTTCTGGGCGCACTGCGAGCTAGTGCAGCTGCAAATCGGCGCGAAGGCCTGTACAAACTATGGATATTAACCCAGCTGGGAGAGCAGTATAAGCATACCGCAATATGTTGCTTGACTTCCTATCGCGGTATTACTATAATGTGGTGTGTATCGGAGGTGGTGAGACTGCGAATCAGGGATTTCTGTGACATCAGAATGGGGCATACGTTCCGGCGACGCTTAACAACTGTGTCAGATGGCAATGTGATGGTCATGCAGCCGAGAAACATCTCTCCAGAAGGGCTCGTCACTTTCGGGAACGGTGAGCCGGTACGGACAGACGTGTCTGTATCAAAGCCACTCCAGCTGCATGACATCTTGATAGTGAATCGCGGACGTTTCTCAGCAGCGGTCTTTGACTTCGCCGAGTCAGATACATGGATCGTGCCATCCTCCATCCTCGTTCTCTCGCTAAAGGCGAAATCAGTTCTACCGGAGTATATGGTCTGCTACTTCAACTCGTCAAACGGACAGAAGCTACTCCGGCGTCATTGCGAACGCAGCACAGTGCCATTCATCAGCGCGCGAAATCTTGCGAATATCGATATCCCTGTTCCTCCGCTGGATCGACAGAAGGCACTGATTGCATTTGAAGAGGCGGTTGCCAAGTATGCTCGCCTTTCCAATCGGAAGCAGGAGCTGTTTCGACATATTTTGAGCCATGAACTAGCGCCCGAAGAGCAATCTATGAGAAGGAGAGCGCAATGAGTGAACAAAGACAATACTCACAGGAAGCCCTGAATAGAACGCTATGGGAAGCTGCGGACTCGTCACGCATGAACGTGGACGGGAGTATCTATAAGGACTATGTCCTGTTGTTTCTCTTCTACAAATACATGAGCGACCTGCACAAGCACGAGATGGAGAAGCTCGCCGAACGGTATGGCGACGACCCGGACCGCATCGCGCTTCGCCTCAAGAATGCGCGCTTCGTCCTTCCCGAGAGCACAAGTTTCTATGAACTGTACAAGAACAAGAACGCCGACAACATCGGTGAACTGATCAATATCGCTTTGCACGCGATCGAAGATGCCAACGGAGACCGCCTGGAAGGCCTCTTCTCTATCGACTTCAACTCCGATGCTGTTCTGGGAAAAACAGATCAGCGTAACAAGATGCTGCGACATCTGATAGATGATTTTGCAAAGATCGACCTCTCCGCCGCCGGTGACGATGTCATCGGCAATGCATACATGTATATGATTGAGCGGTTCGGCTCCGATGCCGGCAAGAAGGCTGGCGAATTCTTCACCGTCAAATCTGTCGCCACACTGCTCGCCAAGTTGGCAAGACCTCAGCCTGGCTGGCGTATCTGCGATCCCGCCTGCGGTTCTGGAGGTCTGCTCCTGCTTGCCGGAGCAGAGATAGAAGCTCAAGGCTCGAAGGATTACGCACTCTACGGACAGGAGAGCATCGGCTCCACCTACAACCTGGCCCGCATGAATATGTTCCTTCACGGCAAGGATTCAGCTCGTCTGGAATGGGGGGATACGCTAAATAACCCTCTGCTCAAAGAAGGCGATTCCCTGATGAAGTTCGATCTTGTCATCGCCAATCCCCCTTTCTCCCTTAAGAAATGGGCCGGCGACAACATCGAGAACGATCCGTACAACCGCTTCCATCGCGGTATTCCGCCCAAGACCAAGGGCGACTACGCCTTTATCAGCCATATGGTTGAGACGGCAAAGGCCAAGGAAGGCCGTGTCGTAGTGATTGTGCCGCATGGTGTTCTGTTTCGCGGCGCGGCTGAGGGTAGAATTCGGCAAAGTCTCCTGAAAGAGAACATCGTTGATACGGTCATCGGCCTACCCGCCGGGCTCTTTCACACCACCGGCATTCCGGTTGCCATCCTCATTCTCGATCGCTCCCGAGAGATAGGCGGGAAGAACGAGCAGCGCAAGGACGTGTTCTTCGTGGAAGCCTCCAAACTGTTCCGCTCCGCTAAGGCCCAGAGCGTCATGGACGACGAGCATATTGATGCAATCTTGGATGCAGTTGAGAAGCGGCAAGATATCGAGAAGTTTTGCCGCGTTGTCCAGCCGGACGAAATCGAAGAAAACGACTACAACCTCAACATCACACGCTATGTCGACACCTTCGAAGAGGAAGAAGAAGTCGACATCGAAGCCAATCTCAAGGAGCTAGCCGAGATAGATGCCGAGCTGGCAACACTGGAGCAGGAAATGGCCGGACATTTGAGGGAATTAGGAATTGTGAACGGTGAATAGGGAATTGAACCGCGGAAAACACGGAAAGGCATGGATAACGATGAATACGGGAGGTGTGACATGAGCAATAACCTGCCGGCCAAGAGTGAATTTCTGATCTATAGAACCGATGATGGTGAAGTGAAACTCGATGTGCGCTTGGAGGACGAGACGATCTGGCTGACCCAGCAGATGATGGCCGACCTGTTCCGGACGACGCAGCAGAATATCAGTCAGCACATCCTGAACATCATTGACGAGGGAGAGCTACAACTTGAGGCAACTCACAAGAAATTCTTGTCAGTTCAACAGGAAGGCAGTCGCCAGGTAAACCGGGAACGGGATTTCTACAATCTGGACATGATTCTCTCGATCGGCTACCGCGTGAAGAGTATCCTCGCCACCCGTTTCCGCATCTGGGCCACGGAACGCCTGAAAGAGTATATCGTCAAAGGCTACACCATGGACGATGAACGCCTCAAGAACCCTCCTGTGGCCGGGTTGCTTGCTCCCGACTACTTCGACGAGATGCTGGCCCGCATCCGGGACATCCGGTCCAGCGAGCGGCGCATGTACCTTCGTGTGCGTGAGATCTTCGCCATGGCGACCGACTACGAGCCGTCCCTGCCGGAAACCACCAAGTTCTTCAGCATTATTCAGAACAAACTCCATTTTGCAGCTACCGGCATGACTGCGGGGGAGATCGTGCAGTCCCGGGCCAATGCAGCTCTACCCAACATGGGCTTGACCAGTTGGCAAAAGGACGAGGTCCGCAAAACGGATGTTACGATCGCCAAGAATTACCTACAGGAAGACGAGATCGAAGAACTCAACCGGATCGTCACCATGTGGCTGGATTTCGCCGAAGACCAGGCCCGTCGTCGCAAACAGGTCTTCATGAAAGACTGGGAGACCCGCCTCGACGAGTTTCTCGTATTCAACGAGCGCCGCGTTCTCGGCAGAGCAGGCAACGTGAGCAAGAATGACGCTGAAACCCATGCCCACACGGAATATGGTCAATTCGCCACCCTCCGCCGGGAACATAAGGAACAACTCGGCGCAACGGATTCGATCAAGCAACTGGAAGAGGCGGCGAAGCGGATTGAGGGCAGGAAGAAGGAAGGCGCGGATGAGTAGCACATTCAAGATTCTGGCGATCGACGGTGGCGGTTTCCGAGGTGTGTATTCCGCTCATCTCCTGAAACGCATAGAAGCGGAGTTTGGTGTCGACTGGCGAAAAGACTTCGCCCTCCTCGCGGGAACCAGTACAGGCTCAATCATTGCTGCTTCCCTGGCCCTTGGGAAAAGCGCCAGTGAAGTCCTTGACATGTATGCCCAACATGGGTCCGAGATATTCCACAAGCCTCTCGGCCCACGCTGCGGATTGTTCGCAAGCAAGTATCCGCAGTCTAGCCTGCGGAGCGTGCTTGGCGACTTCTTCGGTGACGTCAGGCTTGGAGAAATCAAGACGCCGCTGATCATCCCGGCAACCGACATTGGCAACGGATGCGTGCATGTATTCAAGTCCGCGTATGACGCAGACTTCGTTCGAGATCTGGATGTGAGAGTAGCGGATGCCGTGCTTGCCTCGTGCTCTGCCCCTACGTATTTCCCGCCACTGCTCCTGCCTGGGGAGAAAACCTATCTGCTCGCTGACGGCGGACTCTGGGCGAATAGCCCATCACTGGTGGCCGCCATCGATGCGAAACGCCGACTCAACGCGAAGCTGGACGATTTGAGAATACTGTCTATCGGAACTGGGAAGGCAGAGCGGTTCTATCCCATCAAGCATTACAAGAGGCACGCCCTATTCGGTTGGGGTCTGGCGACCAGATGGGGTGGAAGCAAGTTCATTCAAATGCTGCTGAACCTTCAATCAGAGACAGCGAACAACATGGTGGGCTTGCTGTTGAACCAAGATCAGATTGTCCGACTCAATTTCGAGTCCGACAAGAGTCTGCCTCTAGATCGCCCCAAGGAGTTCCATGATCTTGTCACGCGAGCAGATCGAAAATTCACGCACAGCTCATCAGAGATCAAGGCATTCTTGAGCAAAGGAGAGTAACCATGAAGACGAAAGTGCTTGAACAGATGGTAGAAGCGCTGGATCTTCCCGATTCAGCATACGAGAAGGCAAAGAGTCGCTACGAGGATATAGGGAGCTGGCTGGAGAGAGACGAATCCAAGAGCTCTTCGTTCTCTCCGCACATCTTCGCACAGGGCTCTTTTAGGCTTGGGACAGCGATCAAGCCATTGAGTGACTCGGAAGGATACGACCTAGATCTAGCGTGCAAGCTTCGCGAGGGTGTCACAATGGAGAGTCACTCTCAAGAAGATCTGAGGGATTTGCTTGGGCATGACATCGAAGCCTATCGCGAGTACAGGGGGATAAGCGCTCCTGTTGAGCCGAAGCATCGCTGCTTGAGACTGGAGTACCAGGATGATCTCAGTTTTCACATCGATATCATCCCGTGCATTCCGGCGGAAGATCCCCGACGCACGCTAGTCAAGGAGGCCATGATACGAGGAGACGAGAGCGACGACCTCGCAACGCAGGTTGCGGAACTGGCCGTCGCAATCACGGATGACCGACTGCCCGGCTACAAGCGGATATGTGATGACTGGCTGATAAGCAATCCCGAAGGATATGCGCGATGGTTTGAATCCAGAATGCGCCTTGGTGCGAAGTATCTTCTCACAAGAGCAGAGATGGTCGAAGTCGCACAAATCGACGATCTCCCATACTACCAGTGGAAGACACCACTCCAACATTGCGTTCAACTGCTGAAACGACACAGAGATGAGATGTTTAAGGAGAATCTGGCTTCCAAGCCGATATCTGCCATCATCACCACTCTTGCAGGCAGATCCTATCAGGGCGAAAACGACATTGGTGCTGCGATGGAAACGATTCTGGATCGCATGGACACCTTTATTGGGGCTAACGTGCCTCGCATTCCCAACCCCGCGAATCCTGAAGAGGATTTCGCCGACCGCTGGTCAATGCCGCAGCACAAGAACCTGGAGCTTGAGCGCAATTTTCGGACGTGGCTGACTGCTGCACGAGCAGATTTCGCAACGTTGTCTGCCAGTGATGACGCGTCCTTTGTTGCGAAGCAGGCGACAAGGAAGTTCGCCCTGGCGTTGAATGAATCAAAACTGGAGACTGCACTTGGTCCAATAGCAGCGCCCCATGTGCATGTTCCGAAGGAGCACAAGATCGGTAATGCATCAAAGCCTTGGAGTGCTTCACCAAAATGAGCGATGAGGAATTTCCTGGTTTGGAGGAATTCTTGAAAGACTATCCGGAGATGAGGATTGCGCCGGTAAGCAATGGCTTATTCATATTGAGGGGCGAGTTCGAGTTCTCGGTGCCAAGAACAAACCTTCCCCCCATTGCCGATTCGTATGCGCTGGAGATTGAAGTGCCGAACAGCTTTCCACAGGTCGCTCCATTGGTCACCGAAACCGGCCACAAAATTCCTCGCGACGGCAAGCATCATGTCAATCCGCCGGATGATACGCTCTGCCTTGGGTCACCACTGCGCATGCTTTGGAAGCTGAGGCGGGGACCCACGCTTGTCGGATTTGCTGAGGAATGCCTTGTCCCGTATCTGTACAGTATCTCGCACAAGTTACAGTATGGAACGTTTCCGTTCGGGGAACTAGAGCACGGTGAACCGGGAATAATATCCGACTATCTGAACCTGTTTAGGCTCAAGAGCAAAGAGCAGGTGCTTCGTGCCCTAGAATTACTGGGAATGAAGAAGCGACTCGCCAACAAGGAGCCGTGTCCCTGCGGATGCGGTAGGCGGCTTGGAGCATGCAGGTACCACCTCAAGATGGTCGAGCTCAGGGGATTGGCTAGTAGATCGTGGTTTCGTCAGCACTCGGCGGCGCTTGGTTCAGGGAAGTGAGCATGCAGAAGAACGAGAATAGACACGGCTATAAGAAAACGAAGATCGGATGGATCCCCGAGGAGTGGGGCTGCGTTCCCCTAGGAGAGGTCTTCTCCGAGCGCAGAACCCGTGGTGAGCCAGGGCTCCATGTCTTCTCTGTAACACAAGATCGGGGTTTGGTTCGCCGGGACCGAGTTGATAGGAGAGTAGCGTCAACGCTGACATCTGAGGAGTGCTTGCTCGTGGAACCGGGTGACTTCGCGTACAACATGATGAGGATGTGGCAAGGAGCCGTGGATCTCTGCACAGAACGAGGGGTGGTCAGCCCTGCATATGTTGTGTGTCGTCCACGGATCACGTCAGTCTTTCCTCCGTTCATGTTCCGCTACTTCAAGTCCCCTATGGGGCTGTACAAGCTCTGGTCGTATTCGTATGGGCTGACCAATGATCGATTGCGACTGTACTTCAAGGACTTCTGCCATGTTCCGGCTCCTCTTCCTCCTCTCCCTGAGCAGGAAGCAATTGCGGGGGTGCTGCAATGTTGGGACAAGGCGATTCGGGGCTATGAGAAGAAGATCGAGAAGAAGCGCAATGTCAAGAAAGGACTGATGCAGAGACTTCTCTCAGGGGAACAATGTCTGGCGGGCTTCGCTGAGGAGTGGAAGGAAGTGCGGCTGGGGGAGATTTGCTCACTATCCAAAGAGAAGTACCAGCCAAACGAACAAGAGGACATGAAGTGCCTAGAACTTGAACACATCGAGAAAGGAACAGGTCGGATTATCGGATACACAAGCTCCTTGGCACAAAGCAGCACGAAGACACACTTCAAACCGGGAACTATTCTCTTTGGCAAGCTCCGGCCATATTTGCAGAAATTTGCCAGACCACGGTTTGCCGGTGTCTGCTCAACTGAGATCTGGGTGCTCCTCCCCAACGAACGAGAAGTGTCTGGAGACTTCCTTTTCTGGCTCGTTCAGACTGAGCGATTCAACGCAGCAGCAAGTGTGACTTCGGGTTCGAAAATGCCAAGAGCTGACTGGCGTCATCTCTCTTCCTGTATCTTTGGCCTACCCACAAGCAGCGAGCAACAAGCTATAGCATCCCTCCTCTCAGCGGCCGAAGCCGAGATTAACGCTCTCGAACGCAAACTAGCCATCCTGCGAGACCAGAGGCGGTTTCTCTTGAACAGCCTTGTCACAGGGTCACTACGTCTGTCGCAGTTTACGGGCACAAAGAAACCTGACGATACCAAGGGAGATACTGAATGAGTCACCTGTACGAATTGCCCGATTTCGACGAAGCATCGGCTTCGCAGATTCCTGCTTTGTTGGCGCTGATCAATCTGGGTTATACATACATCCCGCGCGCGGCAGTTACTGAGATGCGCGAGAGCACATCCCAGTACGTCCTCCGTGATATCGCTTTCGACGCCCTGCGCGCGATCAATGGCGACAACATCTCGGACAAGAGCATCCGCGACGCGATCTTTGAAGCTGAAAGCAGTATCGACATGGGTGGTGGGGTCTTCCGCGCGTCCGAAGAGGTCTTCTCACTGATGCTTGCCGGGCGGGCGGTCTCGGAATTGCTGGACGGCCGGCGTGTGTCGCCGCAGATGAAGTTCATCGATTTCGCGGAACCAACCAGCAACACGTTCCATGTTTGCGCGGAGTTCGAGTTGTCCGAGGGTCATGACCGCCGTCCTGATATCGTCCTGTTCGTGAATGGATTCCCGTTCGCAGTAATAGAGAATAAGAAAGAATCGGTCAAGGTGGATGACGCGGTTGCCCAGATGGTGCGTAACCAGGGCCGCAACGAAACCCCGAAGTTCTTCCTGTTCCCACAGGTCCTTGTTGCCACGAACGTGCGCGAGCTGAAATACGGCACCATGCTGTCGCCTGTCCGGTTCTACTCGCATTGGAAGGAAAAGGATGCCGACCCGGAGGCATTCGACGCGGAAGTTTCGGCAGTCATCAACAAGGCCGTTGACCAGGGTGTTGTCGGCCAGATCGCGAATGACCTAATCCGGCAGGACTACACCCAGGCGGATGATCGCGCTGTCACAGAGCAGGATCGCGGGATCTACAGTCTGCTACGTCCGGACCGGCTCCTCGACCTGACCCGGAACTTCATTCTCTACGACAATAACGTGAAAAAGATTGCACGCTATCCGCAGTATTTCGCAGTCAAGAAGGCCCTTCAACGACTGAAGGCGTTTGACGAGCACGGTAAACGGCAAGGCGGCCTCATCTGGCACACGCAGGGCACAGGTAAGAGCTTGACAATGGTGATGCTGGTGAAGTGCCTAATTGACGATCCAGGCATCGTGCTGCCAAGAATCGTGGTGGTGACGGATCGTCGGGACCTGGACAAACAGATCAGCGACACGTTTGCGGCCTGCAATATCAAGAAGGATGTGAGACGTACCCGGAGTGCGAAGGAGTTGCTGCGACTAATCAAAGAGAAGGATCAACGGGTCATCACATCGCTGATCCACAAATTCGAAGCGTCCAGGGCGATGCGTGACTTCGTGGATGACGATCCGAATGTCTTCATTCTGATTGACGAGGCACATCGTTCGCAGGCGGGCAAGGCGAATATCGAGCTGAATCTGATTCTGCCGAAGGCGTGTCAGATCGGATTCACCGGCACCCCCCTGATGAAGCGGGAGAAATCCAGTGAACGCAAGTTCGGCGGGATCATCGATGCCTACACAATTTCGGAAGCCGAAGCGGATGGAGTGGTCCTGCCGCTGATTTATCAGCCCCGATTCGTGGAGCAGAAGGTTCAGCAGGCGCTTCTGGACAAGTTTTATGACCAAATCACACAGGACCTGACCGAAGACCAGAAGAAGGATCTTCAGAAGAAGTTCAGTTCATCACAGATTGTGGAGGAGACCTCCCAGCGGATAGAGACGATAGCGCTAGACATCTTGGAACACTACCGGCAGTTCCTGAATACCGGGCTCAAGGCCCAGATCGTAGCGCCCTCCAAGTACGCGGCGGTTATGTTCCAGAAGGCGTTTGATCTGCAGGATGATATATCTGTCAAGGTGCTGATCTCGGACACGGCGGACAAGGAAGAAGATGACAAGCTTCCGGAGCACAAGAGGCTCGTCGCCGAGTGGCTGAAGAACGAAAAGCACAAGTACGGCTCATCGCTGGAAACGCGGGAAAAGAACCTGATAAGGGACTTCAAGGAAAATCCTGAGGGCGTACGCATGCTAATCGTGGTAGATAAGCTGTTGACCGGCTTTGATGCACCGCGCAATACCTTCCTCTATCTAGCCAAGCAGCTCAAGGATCATAACCTCTTGCAGGCTATCGCGCGTGTGAATCGGCTGTTCGATGGTGATGAAGGACGTGAAGTGAAGGTGAACGGGTTCGTCATCGACTACTCGAAGAACGCGAAGAACCTGTACGACGCAATGGAGTTGTTCTCGAACTACGATCCACAGGACATTGAGCGCGCCTTGTTGAACTCAGACGAGAAGATCCAGGAACTGGAGCACGTATATCAGGAATTACACTCGATTTTCAATGCGGTGAAGAACAAGCAGGATACCGAAGAATACGTCCGGGTTCTGGAAGAAGATGTCGAGACACGTGAGCATTTCTATGAACTCGTGAACGAGTTCGTGAAGCAGTTCTCCACATGCCAGATGCTCTATGACTTCACACAGAAGTTTGACGCTGAGAAGCTCCATAGATTCCAGGGCGACCTGAAGAAGTTTGTTGAGCTGAAGAAGATCCAAAAGATTAAGAACGCAGAAGAAGTCGACTTCTCGAAGTACGAGAACCAAATCCGTCGCATTTTGGATAAGTACGTATCTTCGGAATACGTGGTGGAGCTTACCGAACCATTTCAGATCAGGGAGTCCTCCAAATTCAATGAATACATCGCGAATACGGAGCGTGGCCTTTCAGATAGGTCAAAAGCCGAAGCGATCGCAGCCCAGACGAAGAAGACAATTAAGGAGAACTACCATCGCGACCCGGAGTTCTACAGACGCTTTAGCGAAAGGATCGAAAGACTCATTGCCGACCTGAAGGATGCAAGGAAAGAGGATCTGAAAGTGCTGCTGGGGCATGCTCATGAGTATCAGGAACATGTGAGCAGCTATGAGGCCGACGATATCCCTGACTCGATTAAGAACAAGAAAGAATATCATCCGTTCTTCCGAAACCTGCAATCAGAGCTGGAAAAGCATCTCGTCCCTCCTGATCAGCTCTGCGAGATGGTCAAAGCCATGGTTGACTTGATCGACCGACATAAGATTGTTGACTGGCACCGAAATATCGAAGTGGAACGCCAAGTCCGTACGGAGCTTGAAGACTACCTTTTCGATGTTGCTAAGAATGAATACGGCATACCATTGGCCACGAATGAGATCGACAGTATTGTTACGCTGGTCTGGAACCTTGCTGTGGAGAACAGAGGGCAATGATGAATGCAGATCTGAAGATCGTAGGGGCATTTGAGCGGCATTTTTCCTACCAGAACGTGTCCTTTGATTTTCATTTGATACTGGAAGATAGAAAAACTGTCGCCGTGTCAGTGTTGCCTTCACAGGCAGCAGTTGTGAAGGCTCCATTGGCCGCTTCAGATGAGCGTATCGATGAGTTTCTACGCAGGAAATTTCGGTGGGTGCTGAAGCAAAAGCGCTACTTTGCACAGTTCAAGGTGCAACCGGAGAAACGTTACGTCAGCGGCGAGACGTTTCGATACCGCGGGCGATCCCACAAGCTGCTGATTCGGAAGAATGGGCATGACGAACATGTCTCGCTTCAGCATGGAACACTGACGGTATTCACGGCTTTACCATCGCAACTGTCCCATAGCAGGGAGCTTCTTGATGCGTGGTACCGGGAGAAGGCAAACGGGGTCTTTTCCGAACGGCTGTGCGTCTGTTTCTCAATGTTTCGATACGATGAAATGCCTGGATTGATGATAAGGAAAATGACCAGACGCTGGGGAAGCTATTCTCAAAAGACCAACAGAGTGATTCTGAACCAGGAGCTAATCAAGGCTGCGACGCGGCAGATTGATTACGTGATTATCCACGAGTTGTGCCATGTGACGCACAAGCAGCACAGCCGGGCGTTTTATGGTTTACTCGCTTCTAGGCTGCCTCAATGGCAACAACTCAAGACAGAACTTGAGGTCTGTCTCCTGGGCTAAGCGATTTCTCGCTATGCCTTTTCGGAATGGATTCATTGATAGTCGTGTGACCACAATGTTGAGGGCGTCCAAAACAAGTCGAAAGGAGCAAAACTTAGAATGGGACCGTTTAATACCCCGTGGCTGACCTTCTTTGCGTGGGTCGTTATCGCAGCGAGCGTGTTGACATCTATCGTATGGGCGATCTTCTTCTTCAAATCGGGAGGGGATGAGCGATGAGCGAGAAGGCGATCTACTCCCTCGTCCTGGTCCTCTATATGGGGCTCCTCATCATCGTCGGCCTCCTCACCTCGCGTAAGCTGCGCAACGTGGAGGACTTCTACATCGGTGGGCGCAAGGTCGGTCCCTGGGTCACCGCCCTCTCCTACGTCGCGGCCTATTTCTCTTCGGTCGTCATCATCGGCGGCGGCGGGTTCGGTTATAACGGATGTTCCCCTGAGTTGGAGTACGGGTATGCGGCTGGAACCCCGCATGGGTTACCGTTTCTTGCGACGAGAGGTCAGCTTCTTCTTAGTGGTCACAGTTACTCCTCTGCTGGGTAGCACCTCAGGTAAGGTGATCTTCGCGGCTT
>Ga0315547_1002359_pt1 | contig 13405 bp, 11 predicted proteins | sample SalMarSW160240MG_2_FD_202542 | JGI IMG/M metagenome (GOLD analysis project Ga0315547, IMG submission 202542) | Salt marsh sediment microbial communities from the Plum Island Ecosystem LTER, Massachusetts, United States - Salt Marsh Sediment SW1601-240 ... | reverse complement strand
TTAAAGATACTATCAAGCTTGCTGCTGATGGGGAGTTGATCGGGGAAACACTTCGGCGCGACAGGTTATGGGCGGCGCAAACCCCGCAGATATTCAGCTTTGATATGATAACCAAGGCTTATGAGAACCTCGCCACAGAGGTTACCGATGATGCTACTGCTGTGGAACGCTTGGGACACAAGGTGCAGCTTTATATGGGCGATTATAAGAATATAAAGGTGACCACAACCGAAGATTTGGCGTTGGCACGTATCATCGCCAAAAGCATCTGAATCCTGCCCATCTCGGTATTATAGTCAACTATATAAATCCCGGCACAATTTTACCTGTCATTGATTAATTGATCATATCAAAGCGCTGCGGCATCAACTACTTTTGTGGTAAAACCTAAAGAAAGACTATCTGCAAAAGGAAATGCTGCGGCATGGAATATTATATCGGATGTGATTGTACTGGCACAGTATATTAGTGAGACGTGACCTCCTTTCTTTGTTTTTGCTCCCACCAAGCTCTCTCTACACAGCCATTGAGTTTAGGTGGGGGGCGAGCGTCACCTCCAGCCTCACAGAGTCCTATCTGCATTGATACCAGCACTTAGGGTCATCTCAAAAGTGGTGGCTAGCCTGGCATGGCTCTAAGAGATACTGTGCCACTCGTCGGTCGGTATCGGGAATAAGGATGCATCGCGTTGATGCCTGCACAGAAGAAACTTGTAGATGTCCTCTTCTGTCACTTTAGCGCCGTGAACAAGCTTAATAATAGCTATTGGCCGCTCACCCATCTTCCCCTCTGGCACCCCCACAAACGTTGCCTCTAAGACATGCTTTGAACTCGCCACTAGGTTTTCAAGCAGCACAGATGATGATATAGCCATCTTCGTCTACTTTTGCTATGTCACCAGTATGGAACCAGCCGCCCCGCCAGGCACTGGCTGTCTTCTCTGGATCCTTGAAATACTGCTCCATAATCCATGGCCCTCTCAGTACTATCTCCCCTCGGCTCGTATTGTCATTGGGCACAGGTTTACCATCCTCACCGATAACTTGTGCCTCAATTCCTAGCGGGGGCAGTCCTGTTTTAACCAGGACCTCGTCGATCTTCTCTCTAGGCCAATCAGACATATGCCGCTTGGCGACTGCTTGAATAGACAGACCAGCAGTCTCTGTCATCCCATAGCCCGAAGAGATCTTCGCATTTGGGAATACTTTTTTCACCTTAGTTTTTAGCCCTGATGGTAAGGCACTTCCCACCACGCCGATGGCTAAAACACTGCTCAAGTCATGTTTCTTGGTATCCTCATATTCACTAAGCGCAGCCAACATGGTGGGCACAAGCACTGTGGAGGTAACTCTTTCTGTCTCAACTAACTCACAAAAGTTTTGAGGAGTAAACCTCCCCGGAAACACAATTCTGCTTGCGGCGAGAACATGGTACCACGGTGTCCCCCAGGCATGGATATGGGAAAGAGGCAAATTAACCAGTGGTACGCGAATGGCTGGAATGTCCTCAGGCAAATCCCACGGTATAGGATTCAACTGCACGCTGGTTACAGGATGAATAGTCTGAAGATAGAGCTGTCTATGGGTGAACATGACCCCTTTGGGGGCTTCGGTCGTGTCCTTAGTGTAATAGAGCGCAGCATGGGTGTGTTCGTTCAGATATGGCCAATCATATTCTTCAGGTTGCCCCTTTATCAGTTGCTCGTACTCGTAAAGAGGCTCTATTCTCGTCTGAGGCTTACCAGGACGATCTGACATGTAGATAAACGCCTTAACCGTGGACTTTATGCGATCATATATGAGATCAAGTGAGGGCATAATGATATCGTCCAAAAATATAACCTTATCCTCGGCGTGGTTTATTATGTATGCGATATCGTCCGGCGATAGCCCTATGTCGATGGGATGTGAAATAGCCCCGATGCACGTGGGCGCATAGCACAACTCCAGATGGCGGTGATGGTTAAGAGCCATGGTAGCCACACGGTCACCAGGCTCACCTGGCTTTCCTGGCTTTATACCTAGCTCGTCAAGGGCATGAGCAAGTTGAGAAGTGCGTCTATACCACTGGCGCCAGGTGAAACGGTTATACTCTCCAGCATCATTACGGTAAACAACCGCGACGTCGTCTGGGTAGTAGTCCAGCGGTCTTCTCATGCATTTAGTTAACAACAGTGGATATCGTGTGCTGTACTCTGGGTATGTCCTGACTCCCATCTAGCTTACCCTCCTCTCATTGAATTTGGTTTTCTTATCTGGCTGAAGATTTCATCGCTCTGCCTATTCGTCCAATGCATGCTCCAATAAGTTGGCTGGCAGCTCTTCAGGAAAACCAAGAAGCAGGTCTAGTATAATTCTCCAGCCATCCTCGACTTCGTCCTGAAATCGTGCAAGCAGTTTATCATTGTTCTCCCCACTTGTCAATAGATTGTGCTGGCTGACCACATAGGTAACACTGGACTGCGGATTTTAGCAAGTTCCTTTTCAATATACTCTACCGGAGTAAGATAGGCAAGAGATTGGTGTGGGCGGTTGAATTATACTCAGTAAGCCAACAAGTTCAGTTCACACTTCTGTGTTAGTGTGTAACTACGTAACATTTCAGGCATTTGTTGATTGTGACAACTTAACTCCGTTTCTTTTGCCAAAAACGCCGGACTTATAATGACAGCGCTCGCATTAATACAGCACGCGGTTGAGGGTTCATATCAAGTCCCAAAAACCGCTGCATATAACTGCGTTAGGGTTGACCCCTCGCAACTACTGTCCACAGGCTGTTCAGTGTTTTGGCATGCCCAGAACTCGGAGGAAGTAGCCCTTATTGGTGAAATCGGGCTGGACATGAGTGACGCCCGCCAGCTTCAACTCCTGCGCGTGTTCGCCACTGCCTAGTCCCACAAAACCGTAGCCCAGTTTCCTCGCATTTAAGAAGTCCCTAACGTGGTCTGCGACATACACTACTTGGCTAAACGCTGGGCAGTTCTTGTGAACTCGTGCACGTTCTTCTGCCAGTAACATGATCGATTCACGTTCGTGAGAATCGTCTGATGATGCGAGAGGAATATCCCCAGTGGAGATGCCAGCCAACCTGAGCTTCAGTAACGCTGCCTCTCGCCAGTTTCCGGTAGCTATGCATAGGCAAATGCCCTCCATCGAACGCAAGTCGGCAATCAATTCTGAAGCCCCTGGAACAGGCCGAAAGCTGTAAGGATTCCTCTCGGTTTCATGGTGGAGTCTTACTAGGTACGATTGACGTATCGCTAGTATGTCCCGCCTCTCGGCCTTTCTGAATAGATTCCTCTCGATTATCTCAGAGGCGATGCCTGAGTCAGTTACATGCAAGTAATGTAACCAGTCAGTGTCAATATTGTCGACCCCGAGGACTTCTTTCACTGCTTCAGAAAAACAAACGCGGTCAATTCCGTTCCATTTGATTAGGGTCCCATCAACATCGAACATTACGAGATGAAAGAGGGTCATAACTAGAAATCCTTTTTCAGGCCGTAAACAATGGATGAACCACCTGTCTCGTTTGCCACTTTCGCCTCGGATTGGTGAACAACACTCTCTACAGCGCCGGAAGCAATGTCTTTCCGTATCTTCTCACAGCCTAATTCTACGTCTTCCTTACTCAGAAAGGCAAAAGTGGAAATGCTGTCACGGTAATTCTTATCCAGATAGCGTTGCGGTGTCTCATCCGCAACAACGACATCGCTATAACATATTTCAATGCCAATGTCTGAAAATCCGGCTCGGTAAAGTAACGAGGCAATCTCTCTGGAGTCAGGCATTCGTGCCAAATCAGCTTCAAGCCCTTTCGGGAAGTAGTGATAGAACCAGAATGCCCGCATTTGTCGGTGAGAACAGGCGTGTATTGCGATCCATGCCCCGTTTCGCACCACACGATAGGCTTCCGTTAGAAACAGCTTCTTCTCTTTGATGTGGTGGAGCACTTGAACGGCAAACGCAGCACCGAAGGTTTGTGAACCGAACGGGAGACGGGTCACATCACCGCAAATGAATTGTAGCGCGGGAAACTTAGCTCGTGCTTGTTCTATCATACCGCCAGATATATCTATCCCAATCACACCTCTTGTTACTTGCTGTAGAGCAGCCGTATAGTTCCCGGTGCCGCAGCCCATGTCGAGAATAACTGAGTCGCAGTCCACATGAAGCACTCTAATCAGCTTCTCTATTGTTTCGGCATTGGCCACCCGGCTGGTGTCATAAATTGGGCTTATTCTGTTATAGTCAATGGATGTGCTATCTTCTGGCATATTTATTTCTTTTGTACTGCTGTATCGAACTTCAAATAGGAGTAAGGCAATACCTCCAAAAAACAATAAGGCCAGGGGCTCAAGCTGTGCTTATCCACCCTTGGTCTCTTGGTACTACTTTTCCCTACGCTCGTATTAACGAGATCAGGTTCAGAGGGTTGGCATTAACTGCCTCTCAACTTTGAGCACCCCTAGTAGTGTAGCTACATTTATAGCACAAGCCATGACCGAATGCAACAAGCTGTGCTTTGGCTCCTCGTTCACCCCGCCCCACAGGTACATAGGTCAATATGCCATCCTCGGCGAGTATTAGGCGGTGTTATACTGCTGGGGGCGATACTGAAATCTTTTGGGTAACAAGACCTTTCGTATCTTGCTTAGGTTTGAAAGTAACTGTGGGAGTGAGGTCTTCGAAGTACACGAATCCTTCGGCACATCTGACATCGCCGTACTTTGCCCTTAGCTCGTCTATGGGGCCAGCGTCTAGAGCCCACATCGGGCAAGCGTCAACGCATACCGGCTTCTTGCCCTCCGCCCATCTATCTACACATAAGTCGCACTTGTGCATCATGGCATTTTCTTCAGGGCCAAACTGTGGGGCGTCGTAGGGACATGCTTCGAGACACAGTTGGCAGCCTGCGCCCAAGCATGTCTCTCTGTCTACTGTCACGATGCCGTCTTCATCACGCTTGGTGATGGCACTTGTTGGGCAGGCAGGAATACAAGCGGGTTGAAGGCAGTGGTAACAAGCTACGGGAAGAAAAGCAACAAATAGGTCAGGGTATTTGCCCTTTTCTATAGTCTTTATCCTTATCCAACTGGCTGGCCCGGCTGGCACATCGTGCCAATCTCGGCAAGCTACCACGCATGTGAAGCAGCCGATACAGCGAGTTTGGTCGATGTAAAACCCATATTGCATGGCTTACTTTTCAGCTTTCTCTACCTGTACCAGAGCGGTATGGCTGGGGAATGCTCCAGCTGGTGAGGTAACGTTTTTAGTTAGCACGTTGGCACAGCCGCCGCGGTCGATTCCATTCTCATCAGGACTGTACCATCCCCCTTGGGGAAGGGCGACCACCCCGGGCATAATTCTTTCTGTCACCTCGGCTGGAATTACTACCTCACCGCGGTCGTTGAAGATTCTCACCATCTCTCCGTCACAGATGCCTCTCGACTCGGCATCGAGGCTGTTGATGGTGACCGCTTGGGTTTGGAGGTCACGGAGCCAAGGCAAGTTATCGAACTGGCTATGTGCGCGCCGCTTGAAATGCGGCGTAATTAGCTGCAGTGGATACTTCTTGGCTAGCGGATCATTCGAGCTCTCCCAGGTCTGTATATACTTGGGAATGGGTGGTATTAACGGGTGCTTCATTTCGGCTATTATCTGGGAGTAGATTTCTATTTTTCCCGATGGGGTGGGAAGTGGTTTGTGTTCCGAATCTTCTGGCTCTTTATCGGGAGTCGCGGCTGCCTTGCTGAACTCCTCAGATAGCTTCGTCATCATGAACTCCACCCACTCTTCATCCGATTTATCGCTGTAATCGCTGATGCCGAGTTTTGATGCCAGAGCCTCACAAATTTGTAGCTGGGACCTAGATTCGCCGAGCGGCTCTATGGCTTTAGGAGTGCGGAAGTCATTTCGCTCTAGGAATGTGCAGACAGGCAATACGATGTCGGCAAACCTAGCCGAGGATGACATGAACTGCTCCGTGACCAGGATGAATTCCAATTTTCGAAAGGCTTCTATTGCCTTGTTGACCTCGGAAAGCTGGTTCAAATAATTGGTGTTGGATAGCCAGAGGAATTTATAGTCGGTGGGGTAGCCGCCTGCCTTACCCTTAAGGATAGCATCGACGAGCAAGTTCACATTAACTCGGGCGCTGGAATTTACACTCGAGCTGCGGTAAGGGAGAGCGTTCCAACGTGGTGGCGCGCTCATTTCCACTGAGTTTGGTGGACTAGGTATCTGGAGTATGCGTCTGAGGGACCTGGGTCTAACCCGTCCGCCATTACTGATTCTTGCATTACCCGTAATCGCTTCCAAAATAGCTATTGCCCGGTGGAATTGTTCGCCGAAGGCAGTACGTCCGGCAGCATAACCAGCCTCCAGGATGGCAGGCTTGGTGCCAGCATATTCGCGAGCTAAGTCGGTAATGGTTGCCGCCGGGATGCCAGTAATATCCGCAGCCCACTCAGGCGTCTTTTTAACCCCGTCTTCTAGTCCGAACACATAATCCTTAAACCTGTCAAAGCCAACCGTGTAGGTGTCAATATAACGTTGGTCATGCAAATTTTCCTTAATTATCACGTGAGCCATGGCAATAAGAGCTGCGGCGTCAGTGCCTGGTCTTATTGGAATCCATTGGTTGGCGAAAGCGGCCGCTGAGTCGGTATATCTGGGCTCGACGGATATAAACCTGGTACCTCCTTCCTTCGCCCTGGCTAGCGACAAAGGGGTCCTGGTACCCTGATGAGTATCAACCGGGTTCCAGCCCCACATGATGATAAGGCGCGCCTTTGGATATTCTCCGGCTCTTTGAGAGCCTTCGTGGGTGTATGCTGCTGGCGGGGTTCCGTAAGTTGTGCCAGCAGCAAAAGCCAGTCCTTCGTATGATATATAACCCCAGGGTGCAGTATAGCCTCCAAATTGGCACAGCAACCTGTGGAAAGCCCGTGCATGATGCACGACATGAGCGTCAGCCATGGAGCAAAAGTGAAGAATTGCGGCATTACCATAGGTATCTCTGACCCGCTTCATTTCATGGGCTATAGTTTCCAGCGCTTCATCCCAGGACATCCTGGTGAATTTGCCAGCACCTCTGGCTCCACTCCTTTTGAGGGGATAGAGAAGACGGTCGGGAGCATAAACACGCTGACGATAGGCACGGCCTCGCGCACACATCCGGTGCGAGCTTTCTCCTTCACCACCGCTTTCAATCCGTACAATCCTGCCCTCCCTTACGTGCACCTTCATTTCACAGATGCCGCCACAGTGGCTGTTGCAGATAGTATGGATAATTTTTTCCTCTTTGGTCTTGTTTAGGCTCATATTATAGCTAATTCACCGTTTCACGTTCGTAATTTTGTCAGTCTGTCAAGTAGAATTTCATAAAGACTTGCCTATTACGAATTCTTACTGTCTCTCTGATCGATTCATGCTAGCATAAAAAAGAGCGGAAGGCGAGCCACATATCACAAATTTACTGACCTTTTACCAAGTTGATGAGATTCTTGATAAAAAACTCGGGAAAATGCTTGGCAGTGCTGGGTGATGTATAATCATCTACAAAAATTACCATAATTAAAATGAGGTGTAAGAAATTCATCAAGCCTGGTGGCGAAGGTCAAGGTTTTTCGGAAGCTGATAAAAGGTCTTCTTCATAACGTTTCTTATGGCATTCAGGTTCCCTTCCGTCCTTGTTGACATAACGCTCTTTACGTTCTTCCACATGTGTCCTATTGGGCTTGGGTGGGGGCAGTAAGGCGGGAGTGAACCAAGCCCTATCTCAAGTCTTTTGGCTTCCGCCCTCATATCCTCTTCTTCATGGCTCTTCAGATTATCCTAGACGATAATATAGTTAACTACAGGAAGCATGGTGTAATTCTCTCTTCCCCGAGGGGAAGGGTTTCATCGGAAATTATGCAGGAGACCGTATTTTAGAAAACTTACCGCTCTTTCCCCGGTTTGGGGAAAGAGCGGTAAATAAATCACCCTGGCAAAAGCTGTCTAGGCGCCGTGCCTCATCTCTGCCTTGAGCTCCTGGTCTATCCAGACATATGGTGTCCAGGTTCTTATTCCCCCGTAGTAATCCGTCGTCCCTTCGCCGCTGTAGCTTTTGACCCATGGCCACAAGAAGCGGTAGGTATAATGTGACGCCGTCTGCAAAACGTAACACTACTCCAGGAGATAGGGTAGCATTTCCCTGTGGCTGCTGTCGCACTCATCTTCATCAGGATAGGCTGCCAGCATCTGGTCACGGTAGTCGTTCAGTTCCGGGTCATTGACGTAGCTTGCATTATACATTCTTGCCTCACCAGACACTCCCACAGTCGACCAGTTTAGCCCTTTCAAGTAGGTTCCGACGCCAGAGTATATGCCATAAAGCATGTCAGTATAACTCCGCAGATACATTGTGGCACTCCAGGTGGCGTAATCTACAGGTTTGATTGTCAAGTCCACCCCGATCGCCTGGTTTGACAAATCTCTTTCAGCTTGTTTCAATTATGTTGCTTTTTGTAAATAACTAAAAATATCATTTTTAGGAATTGGTCGTTTTTTCGTGATACTTTCTTTCGCCTGAATAAATTGATTACAGGCAAAGCTCATTGTTTGTAGAAGGGAGAAGTCATCCATGAAATCGCTGCTAGACGGAATACTGGTACTGGAGTTCACCCATTGGATTGCTGGACCTTACGCAGGTCTGTTCCTGGCAGACATGGGAGCGGAAGTGATAAAGATCGAACCACCGGAGGGTGCGGAAGAAAGACGCATGGGCAATACACTAAGATACCAAGGAAATACGCGGATGTCGCTTACCCTGAACCGAGGGAAAAAGGGCCTGTGTGTGGATTTGAAGAGCGAAGCCGGCAAAAAAATCATATACCAGCTGACGGAGAAAGCAGATATCGTTCTACAGAATTATGCCCCCGGTGTTGCCAAAAAAATGGGTATCGATTATGAGACCCTTTCAAAAATCAACAATAAAATCATTTTCATCTCCTCCACCGCCTTCGGAGAGAGCGGTCCCTACAGCCTCCGCAAGGGCTTTGATATCATCGCACACGCTGCTTCTGGTGTCATGTCTATGTACGCTGATGAAATGGGCAACCCGAAAGGACCAGGCGGATCAGCTTATGTTGATATCGGCACAGCTATGTTAAACGCCATGAGCGCAGTGGCCGCACTCTACTACCGAACCCAGACCGGCGTTGGTCAGAAAATTGAAACCTCGCTCTTCCATACGGGAATGGCATTACTGGCAGGAGGTTTAGTAGAGATTGAAAAGCTGGACAAGGAGCTACACGAAAACATGCTGGAGGTTCTCAAGACCGCTCGTGCCAATAACATGAAGCATACCCAGATAATCGATAGATTTGCTCTCATGAGGCTGCGTAATGAACAGCCGGAATCCACCCGAGATATAGAAGTGCCAGACTGCTACCACCGACCATCAGACCGTCAGGTGTTTGCCTATTATCGCGTTTATCAGACCAAAGACGGATTCATGAGCATCGCAGCTTTGACTCCCAGACAACGTCTGGCTCTGTGTGCTGTCCTGGGAGTTGAGGACAAGTTCGCCCATATAAACTTGGGGGACGGCAATGATCAGACTTACTTTAGTCAGAAAGAGGTCATGAAGAAAATAGAAGACATCCTAGGTGAAAAAACCACCAGCGAGTGGATCGAAGTCTTGGAGAAAGCAGGCGTGCCCTGTGGACCCGTAAATTATGGTGTGACAATATACGATGATCCTCACGCCCTGGCTCAAAACATGATATGGTCCTTGGAGAATCCGGTTTCTGGTCAATACAAAATGGTGGGAAATCCGATTAAATTCACTAAGACTCCCATCAAACCTACCAAAGGAGCTCCTGCGCTAGGAGAAAACAGTGTAGAAATCCTGAAGAGGTTCGGGTATTCTAATGAACAAATCGAAGAATGGAAAAAACAGGGGGTAATCAAAGATTTCTGGCAGCCTACAAGCTAGTCGTAGGGAGTTTGTTCAGATAGGTGGGTGACACTTATTGGGTTTGTAACGTTGAGAAGTAACCTCCTGTGTTATTACAAGCCCCGACCTGTCGGTGCGTGGCAATCCCATAACCTCCGCGGGCATTGCTTCGTCACCTTCGGCTCCTCGCAGAGGCAGAAGGAGGGATTGTGGAGCCTGTTCCGAAGCGTAAGCGAGGAATCTCGTTCCTCGCAATGACAAAAAGAGGTGTCACTAATCATATGAACGAGTACACGGACTTGACAATTTAGAATCTTACCTTTTATAATGAAAGAAACTCTGGTTTGCTTCACCTCCTAGGATCGACCTACAAGATTTGGCTTTCTTTATACTCTTGTAATGAGCAGTGAGTAAGTATATTTTCATTACTGGTGGCGTGGTTAGTTCTGTAGGTAAGGGAATTTCAGTAGCGTCTATCGGCAAAATATTGAAAAGCCGCGGCATATCTGTCTCTGTGCAGAAGCTTGATCCTTACTTGAATGTTGACCCGGGGACGATGTCCCCTTACCAACACGGTGAAGTGTTTGTTACTCAAGACGGTGCCGAGACTGATTTGGATTTAGGACATTATGAGAGATTTATTGGAGTGGAGCTGACCCAAGCTTCTAACGTCACTTCAGGTCAAGTCTATTCTTCGGTCATTGCTCAGGAGAGGCGAGGAGATTTTTTGGGAGGCACAATTCAGGTGGTTCCCCACGTAACCAATGAAATAAAAAGACGGATAAGAGAAGTAGCCGAAATATCTCAGGCTGAGCTGATTATTGTTGAAGTTGGCGGCACTGTGGGAGATATTGAGGGGCAACCCTTCCTGGAAGCTATAAGGCAGATGAGAAAGGATGAAGGCAGGGATAATGTGCTATATATTCATGTCACCTTTTTGCCACACATCGCTGCCACCGATGAGCTAAAGACCAAGCCAACTCAACATAGCGTCAACGAGCTAAGGAGAATCGGCATTCAGCCCGATGTTATACTGTGTCGCAGCGATAAGGAAATATCTGAAGGGATAAAGGACAAAATATCGCTATTTTGCGATGTAGATAAAGAGGCGGTTATCTCCCTGGTTACCAGCGAAACCATCTACGAGGTGCCCCTGCTGCTTGAGGATGCCGGGTTAGGGGAATTCATAGTTAGCCGATTGGGGTTAAGGGAGCGGAAAAGCAATCTAGAAGAATGGCGGGACATGGTAGCCAGGCTGAAAGCTCCTAAAGAGCCTGTAATCATTGGGTTGGTAGGCAAATACGTGGGGCTCCGAGACGCTTATTACTCAGTGCGCGAAGCATTGTGCCATGCGGCGCTAGCTCATGATCGTGCAGTGAAGATAGAATGGTTAGACTCAGAGCAATTGGATGGCATGGCCGATGATAAGCTGTGGCAAGTTCAGGGTATAATTGTTCCTGGTGGCTTTGGTTATCGAGGAATTGAAGGCATGATAAAAGCTGCCAAATTTGCTCGAGAAAGGGAACTCCCTTACTTGGGTTTATGCTTGGGGATGCAAGTTATGGTCATTGAATTTGGTCGTTGGGTTTTCCAAAGCGAAAGGGTAAATTCAACTGAGTTCGATGCCAACAGTGATTATCCTGTCATCGACCTGCTCCCTGAGCAGCATGGCGTGGAGCAAAAGGGAGGGACTATGAGGCTCGGGACTTATCCCTGTCATTTGGTAGCGGGAACAAGGGCAGCTCGTGCCTATGGCACTGACGTGGTCCATGAAAGGCATCGCCACCGTTATGAGTTTAACAATCATTTCCGCCAGCCATTAGAGGAAGCTGGTCTTGTACCCTCTGGATTATCCCCGGATGGGAGATTAGTGGAAATTACTGAGTTACGAGATCATCCTTGGATGCTTGCTTGCCAATTTCACCCTGAGTTCAAATCTCGGCCTGATTCTCCCCACCCCCTGTTCCTAGGGTTTATTGGGGCAGCCAAGGAGACACTCGTTGAAGGTGCTCAAACAAGCCTACCTTTAAATTGAGAAGATGAGGATATTTTTAGATACTGCCAATATAGAGCATATTCGACATGGGGTGCGACTAGGGGTGGTTACAGGCGTGACCACCAATCCTAGCATTGTATCGCGAGAAGGCAAGGTTGATTATGAGAAGTTAGTCAAGGAAATCTGCTCCATTGTTCCCGGCCCGGTATCTACTGAAGTATTGAGCCAGGATGTCCAAACAATGGTAGCTGAGGCCAGAGAAATAGCTAAATGGGGGGAGAACATTGTGGTGAAGATACCTGCTAGCCTTGAAGGAGTGGAAGCAACCTCGGTGCTGGCTGGTGAAAATATAAGAGTGAATTTCACTTTATGCTTCACCTTGAACCAGGCTTTGCTGGGGGCAGCAGCGGGGGCCGCTTTTGTGAGCCCTTTTGTGGGCAGATTGGATGACATCGGTGAGGACGGTATGAAAGTGGTGGCTGACATTGTGGAATGCCTGCATCGTTATCAACTACCAACTCAAGTTATCGCCGCTAGTATCAGGCATCCTCAACATTGCTTAACGGCAGCCAAAATTGGTGCTCATATTGCCACAGTGCCCTACGAGGTATTACTACAGATGATACGACACCCTCTAACAGATATCGGCATTGAGCGTTTTAGGAATGACTGGAAGAAGGTTATGGCAAAAGAGGAATTACTGTAAAAGCCCACAAAACCATGGATATAAAAAGGAAAGGTATTTAAAAAGAGGTTACTATGTTAACTATGGCGCAACTAGAAAGTAAAAATCGGGATGAACTGGAGGCGATAGCTAAGGAGTGTGGCATCATCGGCTACTCTGCTTTGAAGAAGTCCGAGCTTATCCACCGCATCCTGCAAGCGGAAGCACAGCAAGAGGGAAATATGTTTATAACAGGCATCCTGGAAACCATCAGCGAGGGCTACGGCTTCCTACGACAGGATACTTTCCGGCGTGGTGCTAATGATGTCTATGTATCAAATTCCCAGATCCGCCGTTTCAACTTAAGAGACGGCGATGCTATTTGTGGCCAGGCTAGACCTCCTAAAGAAAGCGAGAAATACTACAGCTTACTTCGAGTAGAGAGTATCAATGAACTCGACGCTGAACTAGCAAGAACACGCCGCAATTTCGGTTCGCTGACGCCCACCTTCCCAAATAAGATCATCAATCTGGAAACAACGTCAGATGAGTTATCCACTCGTCTAATCAACTTGGTGGCACCTATAGGCCGGGGGCAAAGAGGGCTTATTGTATCACCACCTAAGGCAGGCAAGACTGTGCTTCTTCAAAAAATTGTCAACGCCATAACTATTAACTACAATGATATTCACCTCATGGTTTGCCTTATTGGAGAAAGACCCGAAGAGGTCACTGATATGAAGAGGTCAGTTAAGGCCGAGGTTATTGCTGCCACCTTCGATGAACCGGTAGAAAGCCAG
>Ga0315547_1002357_pt1 | contig 13409 bp, 10 predicted proteins | sample SalMarSW160240MG_2_FD_202542 | JGI IMG/M metagenome (GOLD analysis project Ga0315547, IMG submission 202542) | Salt marsh sediment microbial communities from the Plum Island Ecosystem LTER, Massachusetts, United States - Salt Marsh Sediment SW1601-240 ... | reverse complement strand
CGTGATGTCGCGGAACAGAATCCCTTTTTTGGGCCAATCAGGTATGCTGCGGATGTGTTTTTCCAGATCGATCCTTTGTTTTGTCATTTATCTGCCTTCCATGGAATCAGTTAGAATTGAAATGCTGCATCACATAGAACGCTCCCTACTTGTCCTGTTTATTGTTACAACCTCGGCTCGATTTATCAAGTCTTATTACATTGCTTTTCCGTCGTTATTCCTCGTTCATGTACTCATAAAGCTTTGTAAGTGCATCCCGTCGGAGTTGACGGATTCTCTCTCGCGTCAGGTTTAATTTCTTACCAATTTCCTTCAGTGTCATCGGCCTGTTTCCTCCGAGGCCGTAGTGCAACCGTAGAATGTAAGCCTCCCTTGGGTCGATATTGTTGAGAAGCCTTAAAGCTTTTGCCTTTTCTTCATCCTCAACCAGAGCATCCTCGGGTCTACCAGCACTATCGTCGGCCAGTGTTGCTTCAAGGGCTTGGTTTTCATCCAATTCATCACTACCCAGGCTTTCACTCGCTGCGCCAAGAACCTCAACGATTCTATTTATGATCTTGGCCTTGCGAAGCGGCAGGTGCATTATCTCAGCCATTTCTTCAACGCTTAGTTTCCTGCCAAGTTTGTTCTCAAGCTCTGTTTCTGTCTGCCGCCATTGGTTTATCAACGCGACCATATATGTCGGAACGTGTACAGGCTGAATATTCTCAAGCAAAGCTCGTCTAATACTTTGCTTTATCCACCATGCCGCGTATGTGCTAAAGCGTGTTCCATGCGACGGGTCAAAATAATCAACGGCTTTAATTAGACCGAGATTGCCTTCTTCAATCAAATCGCCGAGGGTCATTCCATGTCCGGCATATTTCTTAGCGATATTGACAACCAGCCGCAGATTACTTCGCACAAACTGCTCCCTCGCCCAAGGGTCGTTATCTTCAATTATTCGCTTACCTAATTCGCACTCCTCTTCCCATGTCAAAAGGGATGCTTCGTCGATCTCTTTTAGGTATTCCTTTATAGTAGCGTCAAATGCTATAGGACCCTCCCGCCCGACAGAAAAGTCTTTCGACTCCCGCCATAAGGGGCTAAATTGTTTTTATCTCTGCTTATTTTTATAGGCTGGCTGAGTCTTAGCCCAGCCAGCCTATGCAACCTATCGGTCAAACCATGGTGCTGGTTTAATAAGCAGAATACATATCCGTCTTACTGCCCCATTCTCGGTAGTGAAGCGGCACTGAACCACTAAATTTACCTGCCTTTGTGCACATTATCGGTATTGAGCATCAAACGCTCGTCATACACGGTGAAGTCTTTCCTTGGCTGTTGCATTTGTGCCCAGCGAGCTGGGTTCCGTCTTAAAAAAAGCTGGGGCCCATGCCTTAAATCAACATGAGCCCCAGATTCATGCAATCGTTTATGGATAACTGACAATCTCAAAACGCAAAGCTACGGCCAGACACTCTGCTCAAGCCATGCTGAAACTAATTCTGCATAGTCCTTAAAATCAATACTGCGAGAACCGGCAGGCTCAGAAGAATATAGCTCCGCAGCAGACGGAACCGGAACATACAACTGGCCATCGCCCTGTGTCGTGTCAGCAAGGTATGCTATCTCAGCCGACGACAACGCCCGGTTGTAAATACGAACATCGTCTATCAAGCCTTCGTAAAAGCGGGTGCCATCATCAGCTTCAGAGTTCCTTCCTATATTGACGGCAAATTGATTAGTAGCTATAGAACCAACGTGCTCCGTCGTAGCCAATAATGCTCCGTCAAGATACAACTTAAGTTCACTTCCATCATAAGTGCCTGCTACATGGTGCCAGACGCCATTAAACGAACTATCCAAAGCATCAGAGCGAGCCTGGTACCAATCTCCGTCATAGATGAAGAATTCTATGCCATTATCTGTAAAGTGCTTTAGCCCATAACTCGTGTCACCTTTGGTTATGTAAGGATTGTGTTGACCGTTGCCGGTATCGTTCGTCTTTACCCACGCTGAAAGCGTAATCGCATCGGTGATATTCAAGCTCGTACTAACACTGCAATTAACGTAGTCCTCCACTCCATCAAGTGCCAGTGCGCCACCTACCTGACCGGTTGCTATCCATCTCGCAGAGCCCATTAAAGTGCCATGATTATTATTGCCCGAATTGTCATCGGCATCGCCGTCAAGTGCCCAGTGAGCTACCAAACCGTCAACACTGACAGGTGAGGTCGCGATAACTGCATCGGTAAGCAACCAGTCCTCACCGAGTATCTCAAGGTCTAAATAATCAACAACACAGTCGTCGTTGAGGTCGCCGCAGGGCTGACCCTTTGAAGCAACGCATCTTGTAGGATACAACCTGATGTCGTCAAAGTACATCCAGCCTGAATTTCCTGACGACATGCCACCATGATCACCAAAACCAATGGAAATAGACTCGACACGAGCCAGGTCCATGCCTAAGCCTGCCAGAGCAATGTTCCACTCATGCCAGGATAGCTCTGTCAGGTTATTTACATCCTCGTCGGCGTATGTTCCGTATCTTACCGTTGCACTACCGCTCTGATCCGTTAGCTTCACCCACAACGACTCGTTAGCATTATTGTCCAGGTCGCCGTAGAAATACAGCGTTAGTGTCTTAACACCAGCTCTGCTCCAATCCTGCGGAGCATCAAAACTGTGTATAGCCTCCGAATATGCTGCTGCTCCAGTGTTATTATAAGAAAAGGGCATGGATTGAGTGCCACTATTAACGATGGTCTGCTCAGCAAAAGGTGCCACACTATAACCTACCTGTGAGCCGTTCTCAGCAATGCCCCAGCCGTCTATCCATGCGTCAAATATCCTGTCCGGCTCAGTGTCGTTGTAGTCCTCAAAGTCGTCCACAACAGAGTACTCTACTGTGGAAAAGCTCCAGACGTCACTATCCCAGGACGCAGGACTCTGGGCATCATTGACTTCGGTAACTTTCCAGTAGTAGGTCTGGCCTAATTCAAGGGATGACGGAGCATAGCTGGCCATGCAGCCGTTACCGGGGACGCTTTCCGGGGTAACGGTGCCATCTCTTACGGCTTGTTCACTGGTGTCAAAGTACACCTCATGCGTGGCAGCTTCTCTTCCCGCTCGCCAGCCAAGCACTACATCCAGAGGCACATTTGCCTGGCCTGGAGCCGGCCTGGGTTCTCTTGCACGAACAGGCTTGTAGAAAAAGCGGACTTCGCTGAGACCGCATTGGCCTATTCCGCCCCAGTTGCTATTAGCGGTAATCTTGACATACTTTGCGGCTGCACCTTCAAAATAAACGGTAGTATTGTGGGCATAATCATTTTGGCCGGTAGCCTGGACAAATTCAGGTACGTCGGTCAATTGCGTCCGGTCGTTGGCGTCGGTCGAGAAATCAATTTTCTACACATAGTAATCCTCATTCAAAAAACACCAAAAACATAATACGTATGCTTCGGCTACATAGTGAAAAAATTATCGCCCTAGACGAGCGGCAATTCTCTTATGAATAACTAAGCGTTCACTGCAGACAACGTTCAACAAACTGAGAAGAAGAATTATAAATTTCCCCTCCAAAATGCGTTCTAATGCAATAGGAACTTTAACCAGGATTGCACTCCACCTCCTTCTCACAAAAGATCAAAACAGAATACAGATTAGATAGCAGAAACCACTGAACAAGATACAAAACCCAAAATCATGGCACCGCTTTCTGGATGAAATCATTCTGCGTTTTTTGTCCTGCTGTGAAAAACAGGCACATTACCGGATAAACAATCATCCTTAATATATCAAATTGACCACCTTTGTTCAAGAAATACCCTACATGATTATTCGACCGTAGAGTTGGATGAGAATGTCCTTTAGCTTAAAAAAACACGACTGGGCAAAAAACAGAGGCCCATACTATTAATCAGCATGGGCCCCGGATTACTACAATTATCTCCAAATCCTACGTATGTTCACAACTGCTTTTTAGAACCACACAGTCATCAAATCTGTGAAGTCAACTACTCTGTCGCACCTCACCTTCATCTTCACTTTACTCTTGGGGCTGTGTGTTCGGATCAGGCTCCGGTGGTGGGTACAGCCTGATATCATCAAAATAAAGTTGTCCTTCGCCACTTTGCTGCGGAGCTGTCTTACTTCCAACGCCGATGGACATCTTCTGGACCGCAGTAAGAGTCACACCAGCATCGCCGAAAACGCCGAGTGGGATATCCCACTGCTGCCAGTCAGCCGAAAGCACCGCATTCGGATTGTCCGGATGCTCGAAGGTCTTAGCCTTACCGCCACCTTCCACAACCACATACAAAAGTTCTGGATCATTCTCACCCATTTCTACCCCGATGGCCTCAACCTGCCACTGACCGGTGACGCTGCCTGTGGTAGAGACACCGGAGAATTCGGCAATCGTCGAATTGCCGGCGCTATGGCTGGTCACCGCCAAGCCTATGCAGACGTTGCTCGTCATGTTGATCGTCTGTGGATTCCAAACAATCGGCGTCCAGGCAGTACCGGCCTCGTCCGTCGCATAGAAGCCGTTGAATTCACTGCCCGAACGCTCCATCTTTATCCAGACCGGCTCACGCAGTGCCGTCTGCTCAGAAGTTACCACGTCAGTGTCGCTGGTGGCCTCGTCATTGCTCAATGGTCTGGCTTGGAAACGAACGCCATTGTCGCCCGTCAAAAATACAGCAGCCCACCTGGAGCCCGGATCCAGCGTCTCGCGAATCATCACGCCAGCCTTGGCCCATGGATCCGTATCCACCAGACTCTCGACGCGGGCGGCGATAGAACCATCTCCGTTGAGATATTTATAGGCAAAGCGAAATTCATCCGCTGTGCCAAAGATGTCCGTACCGGCCCCGCTCATGACGATGTTGCCTGCTGAACTCTCAAGGAACGCCGTTGGATAACCTCGCAAGTACAATCTCAGGGTATTAACACCTCCTATAGTCCAATCCTGTGGTGTATCAAATGTGCATGTGGCCTCTGAATACGCTACGCCGCCAGTGTTATTGTAAGAGAACGGCATGGACTGCTGGGAGCCACTATTAACGATAATTCGCTCGGCAAAAGGTGCTGTGCTATAACCTACTTGTGAACCATTTTCATCAATGCCCCACCCGTCTACCCACGTATCAAATATCCTGTCGGGCTCGGAGTCATTATAGTCTTCAAAGTCGTCCACAACAGAGTACCCTAATGTGGAAAAGCTCCAGACGTCACCTTCGAAGTGCGTGGGACTTTCAGCTTCATTGACCTCAACGATCTTCCAATAGTATGTCCTTCCGAATTCAAGAGAAGTGAGAGTATAGCTGCTTTGGCTTACCGTATCGAGAAAGGCTGTACCATCTACTACTGATTGCCTATCGGCATTAAAGTATATTTCGTGCGAGGTTGCCTCTCTTCCCGCAAGCCAACTAAGTACTACACTCAGACCTAAACCTTCCTGGCCATCCGCCGGTTTTGGTACTCTTGCATGGACAGGCTTGTAGAAGAACCGGACTTCGCTCAAACCGAATTGTACCGTTCCGCCCCAGTTGGTATTAGCAGTAATTTTAACATACTTTGCTGTGGCCTCAAAAGGAACGGTTGTATTGTAAACATAATCAGGCAAGCCTGTCGCTCGGTTGAATTCATGGGTACCATCCAATTGCATCCAGTCGTTGGCGTCGGTCGAGTACTCAATCGTAACATCCTTCAGTCCCAAACCGACCAAAGACTCAATCGCCCAATTAGAGTTCCACACCCACATCTCGTGAAGTTTGTAAACACGATCAAATTCATACTGTATCCAGCTCGGCTGCGGTCCAGTGATATTGCTTAGCCACATATCCTCTCCAAGCGTCGAGTGCTGGTCATTATCGCTGAGTCCGGAGTTATCGATAGTCTTTTCAGGTCCCATTCCAGTCTGCGAGCTGGAGGCTGTGGCTGTTATGTTTTCAATGGGATAAACAAAAGGCTCGACCGTAAAGCTCCAGACGTTGCCTGGATATATTGTATAGTCGGGAGCAGAATTAACTTCATCGACTCGCCAGTAATAGGTCTGGCTGAATTCAAGAAAGCCATTAGGATCATAAGTGGTACCGGTCTGGTCTCGACTAAGCAGTACGCCCTGCGGGTCATTGGTTTTGCTGGCATCGTTGACGTCGTCAAAGTTGGGGCCTAAATATACATCATGAGCAGCGGCATATTCTCCCGGCGTCCAGCTAAGGACCACATCGCGGGACACATCTTCCACTCCATCAGCCGGATTTGGGCTAGTAGCTGAAGTTCTTGCCCCTATAACTGCGTTCGGCAAAGTCAGAGTGGGCGCAATGAACGTTTCGTGCTCTTTTGAGGCAATCTCGACCTCATTGTCGGTGCCGATAAATAAAAATGTCACCAGCTTATTCGTATCCGCGCCGAGAAAGCTTGTCAGCGGAAGATCCGTTGGGTTCGAACTGAAACTGACAGGATATGGATCACCGGCAGCAGGAGTAGTAATTATTCCCAGCAATGTCACCTTGGCCGTGTCGAGGGCATAGTTCCCAAGAGTAGCAGTGAGCATACCGGCAGCGGTATTGTAGGTAATCGTGCTTTCGTCCCATAAATCACCGTCTCCATCTATCAATCCATAGACGTCTACTTCTCTTGCTGAGCCCTTAAGAAAGGTCGCATCAAATGTCAATATGGCGCCATTCAAGTCCCCGGCTACGCCACTGAGATCAAACCTAATGTAACCCGTCTTGGAACGCGTATCAGCCAGTTGGCGGAACGCCCTTAATGATACGTCCGCGCCATGTACGCTGTCCGGGCCATAATCCCCGGACTGGCTATCGTTTGCAAGATACGTGTCCGCACCATCACCGTCTGCAGTCGTGATCGTGAGTGCTTGAACACCACTCACTACGCTTAACAGCAGGGTAACAGAAATTAAAAAGATCAATTTCGTTCTCATAATAGCCTCCTTCGAAAATTAAGAATCATGTTAAATAGACTCCTGGATATACACCAGGAGCCATTAGTTACAGCCCTGTATAAAAATGTGAAATTTGCCTTCTTATGATTAGATTTTCGGACCTTACCTTTATTGTTATAACATAAAACTACCCCTGGTTGCAATGAAAATTTCTTGCCTGTCGTCCTGCCCATGACAGGCTGGAAAAGCCAAATTTAACCAACTAAGTCCTGAACAATATTGATGTTATAGTGTTCTTTATATCTGCAAGAATCCAATCGAACTTTATCAAAGGCGCCTGTATTAAATCTATTTAGGAAGGAAGGTGTGATGTAATATAAGTTAAGTTATGATTTATTATCCATGTTGAAAAGTCCACCCAGCATGTTGATGTGGCCTATCTTATCCTTATTCTGTGACCAGTGAGAAAATCAGCAAGACTATAAAGGGCGAACATCAATATAACAGCCAAAATCGCATATTGCTGCCAGTTACTACAGATGGTTTTAACAAGTCGAGGCATTGTAACAAATAAAGTTTGTTCATCTGCGATGAGACTGTTTACAATATAGTAGTAGATATTGACAAGGTATTCCCGAAAGATTAACCCACCAGTAATCATGAGGCTTGCCAGAGCAATAGACCCTACCAGCGTAAGTCTTTCCTGCCAGATTACTCGTGCAAGGATTCTTTGCTCTTGTGCCTTTCTAATTCGCATCTGCACGTTTGTGGTGAAATCGCCTGGTATCGTTTCCGAGTGCTGTTTCAAGGCACGTACTAGTATTCGGTCGAAGCTATGTTCATTTGGTTCGTCAGTTATCAACATCGATATTTTCCCCAAGGGTAGCAGTTATCATTTGCTTCAGTCTCTCACGGCCTCTAAACAAATATGTTTTGACGGTGTTTTTCTTTATTCGCATTATCTTTGCGATATCAACGACGCTTTTTTCCTCACGGTAATGAAGGATAATCGACAAAGCCCAGAGTCTCGGCAACCTTTCGACCGCTTCCCATATAATCTTTGTCTGCTCCTTGTCCTGAGTTACTACAATCGGCTCGTCATGTTCGCTGCCGGCAAGCTCATTTTGAAATTCATCTTCGAGTTGCAGGTGCCTTCGGTTCTTCCGTAGGTAACTGACCGCTTGGCGATATGCTATGCTCCACAGCCAGGTACCAAGTTCAGCTTTGCCTCTATATCCCTTCAGGCCCTTGTAGGCTGCAAGAAATATTTCGCTTGCTACATCCTCAATTTCATCTTCTCGCAGTCCGAGTCGTCGGCAACACAAGAACACCGTCTCTTTATACTTATCAATGAACTGAGCAAATGCACGCTCGTCGCCGCTGCAAAGCAGGCCCAACCAATTATCCATTTGCTGTTGCCATGTTCTTTCTGCCAAAAGCTCTTCCTTCCCAAGATATTAGTCGCAGCATAGCCCTGGCAAGTTTCAGAATATTGCACTTTTTATTCAACAAAAACAATATCTACTTATAAAAGACAATATTAATGCCAAAAACAACAAAAAGAGGTGTTTTTTTCTGAAACCTATACTATATCAACAGCGACTAATTCACAGAAAGCAAAAAAGAAACCGTGGGAAAATCGAAATTGGAGAGTATAAGGAGAAACGATAATGAGCGAAAATTATTATTTAAAGCCAGCCTGGACACACAACAGCTCAGTGAGGACAGACCTGCCCTTGATGGTGTTTGCGAAAGCTAACAGAAAGAAACTCGCAACGGCGATTCGACCGGGCCAACTCTGCTGTGTCGGCAAGGTGTACCTCAAAATTAACAACAGCTTAATAAGAATAAGATGAACTTAATCAACCACACATTGAAAGGACAAGAAATGAAGACCGATTTTCGTACGAAAGCATCGCTGGTATGCCTGCTGGGCCTGCTGGTTCTGTCGGCCAGTTGCTGTGTCAACATAGGAAGCTGCGCTATGCTGGCCAAATATGAAAGGACGGTCCAATTATCAGCCCCGCTAAAGCAAGGCTGTGCGTTCACCGCAAAGACTCATAACGGTTATGTCACTGTCGATGGTGTTAATACGACTGAGTGCAATCTGACAGCCACGATTGTTGCTCGAGCTGCAACCGAAGAAAAGGCCAGAGAACTCGCGGAAAATACGAATATAGAGCTTGAGTCCATCGGTGATAAGCTAACAGTCAAGATTGAAAAGCCTGCCTGGCGAACTAATCAATCCATAAGTGTCAGTCTTGATGCCACGGTACCACAGCGTACGAACCTACAGCTTACAACACACAATGGCGCAGTCAAGGTGGCAGACATCATAGGCACAGTCCAAGCAACAACGCACAACGGTAAAGTCACAACCTTACAGAGCAGCGGTTCTATTATGCTACATACACATAATGGAAAAGTCGTCTGCGAGGATATTGCCGGCGATGTACGACTCAAAACGCATAATGGAGGTATAGACCTGTGCTATTCTCAAACAGCAGAACCCGTATGCAATGTCTCCGCAGTCACACATAACGGAAGTATTGACTTTACGGCGCCACCAGATCTCTCCGCGGCTGTCGAGGTCTCTACACACAACGGCTCGATAAGGACCGAGCTACCTATAACTGTGACAGGCAAGGTGAGCAAAAACAAACTTACCGGAACGATTGGTACAGGCCAAGGCAAGCTGCATCTTGAGACGCATAACGGCTCAATAAAAATAAGATGAGCTTTGAATTTATCTAAGACGAAAGGATAGAAAATGGGCATCCCGATAACGATAGTTCTTATATCATTCTTTTTCGTTGCGGTCATACTGCTGATTTTAGGGCTGTTTGAACACCTCAAAAAAAGGTTGGAACACAAACAGATTCTGGCAGCAATAGAAAAGGGCATACCTTTATCAGAGCTAAAACCTCCCAAGCCGCAGCCGGCTGGTCCTTCATGGGTAAGGTATATTTCTGTTGGAGTTGCACTGATTGTTGCTGCGTTTGTATTGTTTCTGTTTCGCGATTGGAACCCTGGTGGGATTGTGATAGCTGTCCTCTTGGGCACTGGTGCTGCCTGGACTATTCGCGGCCTTCTGCATAGAAAGTATGAGTCGAAAGGCCAACAGGTCGATCAGAATAGCTCCGTACTGGCCGAGACTCCGCCTGCGGTCCCAGCAGCGGGCATTTCGCAGCAAAGCAACGATTAGAGCGGAAATGTACCCCCGACCGCGAGCCCTGCTCGGTCAACGGTCAAGCTAACACATTTTCTGTTTGATAAGCCTGAGGCTTATTAAATTGAAAGAGACCGGTTACTTAAGAGGCTTGCTACGTGCTGGGTTTGTCGTTTAACTCGGCATGCCAGTTAGCCTGGCGTTCGTTATTGTCTAAGAATATCTGGACATCATTGACATCGATTGCACCATCTGTGTTGATATCACCAAGCAGGTATCTATCAGATGACCGGGCACCGGCAACCCAGTTATCCAGCAAAATAGCAAAATCCGATTCATTCACAACGCCATCCGCATTAAGGTCATGCCAAAAGATGTTATCGCCTGCATCTTGACTGCTGCCGATGTTCCAGGCCAAGCCATATCGTTGTGTTACATCCAAAGGCGGCAAGTTCTCACCATCGCTATATGCAACAACAATTTCGTAATCGGTAAAGTTGCTGTCAGCTTGACAATAGATGTGCTCAACGTTGTCTACTTTGCTGTCACAATAATCCAGTAGATAGTCATTGTCGGAATTAGCGGGATCCACGGCCCAAAGCTCAAGACGGAGGTCATTGTCTTTGGCGCGAATGCGTTCAAAAGGATAGACACGTTTGTAGGATCTGTTCCATGCCAATGTGATAGTGATAAACTTGTCTTTCGGATCGTCGACTTTGATTCTGTAAATATTGCCCAGTTCTTTGTCCTTATCCAGTTGGTTCAGGTCCCAACCTATTGTTTGAACATCACCTGGTTCGTATCGACCTGCCGTCAGGTGCCAGTAGGCGCTGACCGCATTCAACATACCGGCTCCCTGGACATAGTCGAGCGGAGCAGTATGATCGTCTTCATTACTAAGGTATCCCTTATGCCAATACGGCAACTTGGTCGCAGAATTCATCAGAATTGCCTTGATCACACAGTTTCCGCCATTCGCTGAAACAGCCAGATTGAGATCCACATCTTGCTTGGCTTTTTGGACTAGCAAAGCAATAGCTCCCGCAGTGACTGGCGTGGAGAAGCTCGACCAGTTGCCAGTCAGCTCATAGCCGTCTAACTCAGTCACACTGGCGGCCAGGCAGTTGCCGGGAGCAACAATATCCGGTTTACACCGCCCATCTGCTGTAGGCCCAAAACTCGAATTCTCCGGATAGGCCAGCGAGAAGTGAGCCAGGTTTGTTACAGGATCTTCAGTGTTCACGGAGTTGACCACTCCTACACCAATAACGTTGGCCCCCGCACCAGGATATAAAGGAGGATCGTAGGAGTCGGAGCCATTGCCTATGCCGGCAACGATGATAAGACCATAGTGTTCAGCCAAGGCATCCATGCCTCTGGTCCACCAGTCTTCAAATTGGCTGCCGATACCTGCAGTCACAATGTCGGCGTCCGGCGGCGTGTGCGCATAGATGTTGTTGATTAAAAAATGCCAGAATTCGTAGATGTCGACATCCGCTGCTGGTGCTGCACCCTGATAATAGAACTGTCCCAGAGATGGAGTAAAGGCGTTGGGGTCCTCGCCAAACAGTATAGAGCAGATAGCTGTTGAGTGCGGCGAGATATCTGCGGGTAACTGACCCCTGTCGTGGAAGGTAAACTGTTCGGCTCTGAAGCATTTATGTTCTATGCAGGGACGGTAGTTGTCCTGCGGCTCACCGTTGAGGTATGTGATACTGCGACAAATGACAGCGAGGTTCACCCCGCTGCCAGTCAAGTCGGGATCTATCTGTCTAACAGCGTATACACCGGCGTTATTTAGCCCCTGCGGCTGCATTGTGCTCTCATCGTACGACTGCTGAGCTAAAGCGACAGTACTAAACAGCAATAGTTGTACTGTTATACAGCCCATAAGGCTTATCCAGAGCTTTATTTTCGCACTCTCAAACATTCTCTCTGACCTTAGAAGTGCCGGCAAAACCCAATAGGGGGCCGATTCACCCTCCCAGTTGCTGAACTCCCTAGCTGTAGCTATGCCACCAGGTGCCTACCTGCCTCCAGTTACTGGCAATATATTACCATAAAACCACCTGCATTTTCAAGGAAATTATCACCAAAGGCAGCACGAATTTACTATTTACAGTATTAAAAAGGGCGATAATGGAAACTTGATTTGGAAATCTTGCCTTACCGGACTCAGGCTGGTATACTCAAGCCGAATGCGTGAGGCGTTTGCTGCTAAGGACTTATTGTATTATGAAGGTAATTCTGAACTCTAGCCAAATTGAGCAAATTCTCGATGACTTGGCGGATCGCATTATTGCCGAGACCCCCAAGCAATTGGATATCGCTGCCATAGGTATTCTCAGTCGGGGTGAGGTATTAGCCCATAGACTTTCGAGGCGCTTGTCGGAGAAACTGCAAAAAGAAGTCCCATGTGGAACTCTGGATATAACGCTTTACCGTGATGACTTGAACTCGCCTCAGAGCAGCGAGCAGCCGCACGTGCGGATAACCGATATTGGATTTAACATCGATAACAAAGTGATCGTTTTGGTTGACGACGTTCTGTATACTGGTCGGTCAGCCCGTGCGGCGATAGACGCTCTTATCGATTTAGGAAGGCCGAAAGCAATAAGATTAGCAGTGCTCGTCGAAAGGAAAGGCAGGGAGTTTCCAATACAGGCCGACTTCGTGGGACACAAAGCTGAAGTCGACCCTGGCAAGTTAGTCCAGGTTAACCTCGTTGAATCCGACGGTAAGGACGAAGTCGTTATTGAGTAAATGAGTGGGTGCGTATATACGTTGACTCACTCACACATCTACACTAGCGCCGATACAGGACTATGGCACTTATAAGAAAAGGTAAAACTTTCAGTTGGACCCGCAAACATCTGCTTAGTCTTCGAGAGCTAAGCGCCGATGAAATCACACACATTCTTGATACTGCCAAAGGCTTCGAACAGATAAGCACTCGGTCGGTGAAGAAAGCCCCGCCTTTGCGTGGCAAGGTCGTAGTCAATTTATTTTTCGAAGACAGCACGCGAACACGAAATAGTTTTACCCTGGCTGCGAACCGCTTGAGCGCAGATGTTATCGAATTCACAAAAAAATTGAGTTCTGTGAGCAAAGGCGAAACCCTGCTGGATACAGCTCGCAACCTTGAGGCGATGGGTATTGACATAGTGGTTATTCGCCACAGTGCTGCCGGTGCACCTAAGCTCTTGAGTCGTAATATCAATGCGTGCGTAGTCAACGCCGGCGACGGATACTGTGAGCATCCCACACAAGGGCTTTTAGACGTCTATACAATTCGCAAAATCAAGGGAACACTGGAGGGTCTTAAAATTGCCATTGTCGGCG
>Ga0315547_1002353_pt1 | contig 13424 bp, 19 predicted proteins | sample SalMarSW160240MG_2_FD_202542 | JGI IMG/M metagenome (GOLD analysis project Ga0315547, IMG submission 202542) | Salt marsh sediment microbial communities from the Plum Island Ecosystem LTER, Massachusetts, United States - Salt Marsh Sediment SW1601-240 ... | reverse complement strand
AGCAAGCGAAGGAGAATATGCGCAAAGCCCAGCAGCTGTTGGACAGGCTAGCAGAGCTATTAGGGGAGTTGAAGTGATGTGGAGATTCTGGCATTTCCTACGGACGCCGGTGACGCTGGCGACGATTGGGGGATGGTGAAGGGGTGGTGATGGCGCCGGACTTGACTTCGACGCGCAGGCCGAGGGTGTGTAGGAGTGCACGGGCCTGGCCGGAGTGGGTTCGCGGACACTTCGTAAACAAAAACGCACGCGGAGCAGATGTCAGACTCTTCGGAGCAATTTGTGTTGAAACGTGAAAATATGGCTGAAGAAAGGCAGCCTTCCAGGCTGTGTCGGCTTGGCACAGTTTGGTAAACCAGGAGAACAGGATGGCTGAGATCTTGAGAGAAGGCTTCGAGAGTGGCAAGTGGACTCACGATGTTCGTGTATTCCCTGTTGGCTCTGAGCCGTACGATGTTCAACTTGGAAACGTATTCACTCCCACAAATTGGACCTTCTGGTTCAGGCATGACCCTGGCACCTGGGACCAGCCGGAGGCGAGATACTGCTGGAAGTCCGGCGATCCTGTTCGGTTGCACAGTGGGGAGGGGGCCTACATGTGGTTCTCTTTCCACAGGTGCCACGATGCTGGACTGATGCGCCGGGTGATAGTTGAGCCAGGCTCACACTTGCACCTGACGGCCTGGGCGCACGCCTGGAGCAATCACCGGATAGATGGGCACGAGGGCTGCTACAACGATCCCCGTTGCTCCTGTGGCGTTGGGGAGGACCAGGCGGCGCTCTCTCCCACAGAGGTTCCCCCGCTAAGTGGAGACCCCTGGAATGATGCTATTGGCAACTCTCTCTCTGTGGTTGGCATCGACCCTGCCGGTGGCACTGACCCATTTGCCGATACGGTGATGTGGGGGCAGCCTCTCTATATCTACAACGGGTATGCGCAACTTTCTGCCAGTGTCGAGCCAGGCACATCTGCCATTGTAACAATCTTCCTGCGCAATAGCACGCTCTGGCCTTTCAAGCACAATGATATTTACTGGGATGACGCGGTGTTGGAGGCAACTGATGTACTGCCTCCGCCCCCACCGGGGAAATGTGTCCCACCACGAGTACAGTATGCCAGAACATACATACTACTGCCACAGACTGTCGATACCTACGAGGCAATGGAATGGCGGACAGCAGCGGCCATAGCCACCGCCGATGACCTGGTGACCATAGGTCACAGCGCAGACGATGCAGGCGTGGGGCCGCTGGACCGGACCGTGGTGGCGGTAAACCCCGCCTCGTGGACAGGGGAAGCAGATGACCTGAGGGCGTTCTACGACGAATACTATGCTGGAGTGGAGTATGTTCATGTCGATGCTGGCACTCCCTGGGAAATGGCCATAGGGCTGCTGCCCGGACTGGGTGGCGAAGACATTGCTCTTGCACAGACCGACCCGCGCTGGGCTGGCTACGACTTCGGGGAGCATCCTGGCGGAGGCACCTTCGGTGGCTATGGCTGCTTCGTGACGGGACTAGCTATCATCCTGCGCAAGGCCTACCAGCGGGCAGTAATACCCCCTATGCTCGACAAGCTTCTCGTGGCATCCCGTGCAGCCTTCACTGATGACAATATCCTTGTATGGGACGCCGCCACGGATCTCTTCCCAGTCTTCACTGATTGCATCAAGAACAATAAACATTACTCTGCGGCAGAGCTGGCAGGCCTCTTAGCACAGGGCTGGGAGATCATTCTGCGCAGGGCAGATGGCAAGCACTTCGTTTACCTGGAGAGTGTAGAAGGAGACATCCTACACATCATAGACACCTGGGATGGGAAACGCAAGATCAAGACAGCCGCCGACCATGCTGGTGTCCGGGCGGCTCGGACGTCGCAGCCTGTCCCGCCCCCGCCTCCCCCGAGCAGCGGGTCACTTATCTCCCTGCATCTCCAGACGATGGTGGAGGGAGTGCTGGAGTTCGTGGCGGCCGTTAAGCCGGGTGTCATCAAGGTCTTCCAGATGGAGGACGCGCGGGCAATCAAGGCCGCCTCTCCTGAAACCAAGGTGGTGTTGCGGTACTTCACGGACAAACAAGACCTGGGCAACCCTGACAAGATAGCGGCGGCCAGGGCTTACATCGCTACCTTCCGTGACAGCCTGGAGACCAACGCAGAATGGATCGACTACGTGGAATCCTGGAATGAGACTGTGTGCTCGAACAATCCCGATAGTATCCGTAATGCCGTGGCCTTTGACGTGGCTTTTGCCGACGCCCTGGCCGAGACTGGGCTGCCGGTAGCCCCTGCTCTGCTGACAGTCGCAGTTGGCAATCCCCTGGAGAGCGAGGTTGAACTGCTTCTTCCCGCCGTGAGGAAAGCTATCCAATACAATGGATTAGTGAGCTACCACGCCTACTGGCCCGATGCGCCCGACAAGACGTATCTGGAGAGTGACTGGCAGTGGTACGCAGGGCGCTGGACTGAGTGGGACAAGGTATTCAATATGCGCGGGCTGTATCCTTCCTACTACTTCGGGGAGATGGGAGCCGTGGGAGCCACCAGTGACCTGGCCCTGCTACCCACCGAAGGCTGGAGATCATCCGACTGCTGTGGGGGTAAATGGGACCGCTACCTGGCAGAACTGATAGCTTTCAGTGAGATGGTGGCTGAGTGGAATGTCTCACATAGCAACCGGGCCCTCGGCGGTACGATTTTCACAACCGGTGGCTGGGGATGGGACTCATTTGAGATCGGGCGGGCAGAGATGGAGGACTTATCGAGGTGGCTAAAAGATTGACCTATACACAGCAGCTGGCGGAGCTATCGGCCCGGATAGGTGATGTGAGCTCCATAGCAGAACGCCAGCAGGAGACAAACACCCTGCTCCGAGAGCTCAACGGCCACGTGCGCGAGCATAGCGAGATACTGGCCGGGCTTGAGCAGTGGAGAAAAGACCATGAGGCAGTTCATACGTCGCTCGATGGCCAGATGCACTCATTCCGCACCTGGCTGTGGAGCCTCGGAGGGGGGGGTGGGCTACTTGGCTTGTTCTCCGCCCTCCGACAGTTTTTCACTTGAGAGGAGGTGATACAGATGGACTCGACTACAGTGGCAATCGCTGGCGTAGTTTTGATCCCGTTGATCGTCGGTGTCATTCAGTTTGCCAAGAAACTGGATCCCAGCAACACGGTGCCAGGCCAGGTATGGTTGGCGTCCTCGCTGGTGCTTGGTGTGGCTGGCGAGTCGGTGGCTGTCATCATCGCCAGTGGAGTGCCGGCCACGCTCGAGGCGTGGGCCTCCCTGGTGGTTCTTGGTCTGTCATTCGGGCTGGCGGCGAGCAAAGCCTATGATGAGACGCTGGCAAAGTAAGCTGTCGTAGCCATCCACAGAGAGGGGGGCCTGGTCTATACCAGGCCCCTTTTTTCTTGGGGGGAACGGGGAGAGCCCGCTAACGGAGGGCATCCGAACCAGGGAGTAGCCAGGCGACATCTCCCTGCCGAGGCCAGGAGGTCAAGGCGAGTGAGGAACCCGCCTCGCCGCGAGGGAGCTGATCGAGCCCCCTGCTTAGCTATTAACCGCGGCCCTTACGGAGCCGCTTTCCCCCCCCACGCTAATAAGTTTCATTCCGGCCCTATATGGGCCAGGTCAATCTTCAGCCGTAGCCCCACCCCCCAGTTTGGGTGAACAAACATCATGTTCTGTCTGGGCGGCGTGTAGCGGTGTAGCCTTTTCGCCGAGTAGAACGACGCCCCACAACCTGCGCCATTAGCTAGTATCTCCACGCCTAGCATGTCCCACAGCATCGGAGTGTGGAAGTGGCCCAGACAGGCGTAGTCTGGGAATTGGAGCATGTCCAGAAAATCGGCCGCTGTCATTGTCTCATTGATGGGCAGCCTCCTGAGTGTCTCTCTCGTTGCCATCCCGCCAAGCATGTAGTAGTCCTTAATCATGCGCTCGATACCGTAAAACGGAACGCCAGCCCAGCTATGGCAGTCTTCTCCATGTAAGCCGAGGAACTTGAAGCCAAGGATGTTATGGATAAAGTACCAGGCCGGGTAGGTGACGAACTCCAGGTTAGGCTGGGCAGATAGGGCTGTCTGGGCAATGTAATACAGCAAGTGCTCGAAGGTCTCGTCGGGCAGGTTGTCACCTGCCTTTGCCGTGGCCCGCCCGTGGTTGCCGGGGATACAATGTACCTCGACTTCTTCAAACTCGCCACATAACATTCTCACGTTACTGGCAAGCAAGCTAGCCATGTCAATCGTCTGCTTGACTACGTGGCTGCTTGTGTACTTGGCCTGGGCAGGTCGCATGTTAGAGTGCTCGATGAGATCGCCCAGAACGTAGACCACGGCCCTCTTCACTGGGAACGATTGCTGGTGTGACAGCCGGGCAAATGCACGGAATATATGATCGAAGCGCGCCCGCCCGACCTCTTCATTGTAACCCGCGAAGAGCGGGCCCAATTGTCCGGACGTGATACTCAGGCCATAGTGAAAGTCGGATACCTCCAGGAGTGCTACCTGAGCCTGGTGGTCACCGTCGTTGTACTCTGGCGGATTAACCTCGACTGGGTCGAGCACTGCCATCTGGCCTGCAACTTCCTGCTTGAGCCAGAGCCTGTCGGTCAGGTCTCTCTCTTGCCTGGCCACTACCTTTTTCAGGTAGTTTGCCTGGCGCTTAAGCATCTGCACATTACCCAGGGCTTCATCGCCCTGCTCCGTCAGCAATGCTTCCCACTTAGGGTAGCCACTGCGACGTAGTATGTCCTTGAGGGACGAAGTGGGTATTCCTACCGCCTCAGCTAGCTCGTTGGCTGAGGTTGCAAAACGCACGTGCTCTCTGGCCAACGCAATAATGTGTTCGTCGTCATACTTCTTTGGCATACTTCTCCTCTGTGAACAACACGTGATGCGGTGTAATTGTGCTGTCTACGACAACGGTTATGCCGTCTATCATTCTGACTCCTTCTGGTGGCTGTCTGACATGACAGTGTGTGGGTGGCCTGCCATACTTTTTGAGATAGTGTTTTGCTCCCATCTTTACACTTGCTGCAAAGTCCTGGTCGCTGGCTGGTAACCAGAGCATGCCAGCACTCATCTCCGCGAGGGCCTCGGGTGGCTAGGAGAATAGTCTCGGTCCTCAGATATAGTACGCGGTTTGTGCACGGGGTTCTGCGAACCTAACATGCCCCAATCCCTGCCCGGCCCGGACGATATAGACAGGCGGCGCTTTAACTCCCTGCCTGCCTGTACTGCGTCGGGGAGCAGCTCGATTGCCATGCCCATCCCAAGCGCCAGAAATATCTCTGAGCACAGTGTGTACATGACAAATACCTCAGCCACTGTTGCCGCGAGACTCCAGTCTGTCCCGGGCATGTATTTGAACAGCACGTCTGTCCCCGAATCTACGAGGAACAGGACAGCTGTAACCAGCCAGGCCCACCACCGTTTCTCATCATCCGCTCCCAGGTATGCGAAGAAGACCTGTCCTGCCTGCGGTGTTAAGGCGCCGATCCAGATAATCCATGGGTATTGGTGGCGTGTGGGCAGCATGTCGTACCCACGCACACTGGTTTGATAATCCTCTACGAAATACACGCCACCGATGACGGCGATAACCAGTGCAGCCATCCATATTACCATTACCATCCCCGACTTCCGCACCATCCTGGCGGTATCTGCGAAAAAGTTCCTTGTCACTATATTTCTCCCTCGGTCCTGGTTTTCTCTCTGGTTTGCCTGGTTTGCTTGGTTTAGGGTTAAAACCCACGGGCGAAAGGGTAGGGTGGGGCGGTTATTGGTGCCACCGATAGTCATCGGGCCACCAGTCGCCGGGTGTCTCACGATAACGATCCTTGCGTGGCCTGCGGTTCCTGCGCCGCGACTTCTTATTCGATACCCCCGCAAGACATACTACCACAAAGACTAGCCCCAACACAGCCCAGAACTGCCCTGGCGTCAATGGCATCATGCTATCTCCTTCTCTAGCGCTACCCGCACCAGGGCTCCCACGTTGTGCACATCCAGTTTCTCGTATATGCTGCGCCGGTGGTTGTACACAGTATGAACACTGATGCCGAGGGCGGGCGCGATCTGCTTGCTCGAAAAACCCTGCACGATCATGCGCACTACTTCTTGCTCGCGGGCCGTCAAGCTACACGCCCCTTGCCCCAATACAAGTTCTGGCTGTTTCGGGATAGTGTCCAGTAGTACCAGTAGTGCTGTGACGCCCAACACAAAAGCCACGCCGAGCAACAGGCCGACGATAAAGACAGTCGTCGGGGTCATGCCTCCTCCTGTGTCGTGTAACGATTGTTCCTCAGCGGCCCCAGGTGAACAACACGCATCTCGTGACCCTGGCTACCATGCGGCACCACCCAGATACGGTCCCCGTCTGGCCTGATCTTCGCCAGCAATGACTCCGCGGCTGGCCAGTCTACGTCGGCCCACTTTGTGCCATCTACCAGTTTCATTGCTGCCAATATGTCGTGTCCTGTATTCCATACAGGCTGTGCCATACTGACCCGCTCGAGGGCCCGTCGCGATGGCTCGACTCCATCACGGTACTTCCAGGTAGCCATCGTCACAGCCGCCGCTGCTATAAGCTCCGCTCGAGCACTGTCGTATTGGGGCGAGGCTTCCTGCTCGCTCTCGGGCCACTCGGGCCCTGCCGCAGAGAGTTCTTCCTGAGGGGCCGCCTCCCCCAACTGTGGCCGGACGACCCTGTTGTGGTAGTGTATGAGTAGGGCGGCTGCTACGGTGCCAGAGGCCGCGGGTGCAATTAGTATCCACAATCTGCCCCAGGTGTTCAGCAGCGCCCCCCAGGGGGCGTTACTGCCATACATCGCCAGCGCGACAACAGAGCTGATGGCAGTAGCCAACGCCAAGCCAATGAGAAGCCCCTCCCAGGCAATCCGTATGGAGGGATAGCGTTCCTTGAAGGGGGCCTCATGCTCATTTGGATAAGGCATCTTTTTCCTTTGCTGCCCCCAGCCAGCGCCATCGCTCGCGGTCACCTCGTGGCACTGCTTGGTCACCCTCCCAGGCACGGAACTCTGTCTCTAGCATCTCCAGCTTTCTCACCGTCTCCCACGCCTCTTTCAGCAACAGCTGGATGCCGACCGGGTAGTCTTCAAGCTTGTCACTCACGCCTTTTGCTCCTGGTGATGGTCACTCTAGCGCCTCGAGGTCTTGCTTTGCAGCATCTCGCTCAGCCTGGCAAGCGAGCAACGCCGGGCGCAGGTAAGTCAATTCCCCTTCCTTATAATCTCGCGCTATCCTTGCCCTCTCGCGCTGGACAATAACGTGCGTGAGTTGCAGTTCGACCTGCTCCAGTTCTAACCTCAGTTCATCGCGCTCTTGCTCACACTGCCTGAAAGCTGTTTCCCATGCCGCCACCTGCTCCAGTTCCGCCCGTAATGATTCAACTTTCGCGGCCCCATCCAGCCACGCCCGGAAGAAGAATCGATAATCTTTGAAATATGTCTTATATAGCTTATGACACATCTTCGCCATCTTCTTCCAAGCCTGCGACCAGCATTGGGACTGGTTCAGCTCAACTTGCAGTCGCTCGACCTTTGCCACACAGCAGGCGTGGTAGATTAGTATCGCCGTGACGCCAATCGCGATCATGATTAAGGTAACCATTTATTCCCCCTATGGTCCTTCCACCAAATATAGTCGGCCAGGTTTTGCCGAGTGAGGGATTCACCGTCTCCCCAACTCCTTCGCCACTGCCTGCGCAACAGCCCTGCCCATAGGCAGTGGAACGCCATTGCCTATGGCTTTACCAAGCGCTGCCCGTGTGAATGGGGGAATATCGAAATCGTCTGGCAATCCCTGAAGTCGCGCCATTTTCCGCCAGTTGCGTCCTTTCCCCCGTCTGCTGTTTTCCCAATTGCCACCGGTATGATCGCTGGCAGTGACACAATATTCGTATATCGGGTTGTCAAATATGACCAGTGTATTATCGATGATTAACTTGCGCCCATCTCTCGTGCCGAAACTGAAGCGGCGGATGCGGTTTTGCTCCTCGCCGAAGGCACGATTATTGACCAGGATGGCATCGACGATATAACCGGCAACGCCAGGGATAGGAGCCCCTCTGACATTTTCCATCAGGAACCAGACAGGTTGGGCTTCTGACACACACCGCTCAAATTCCGGTATCAAGTTTTGTCGCTCGAAGTTGGGGCGCAACCGAGCCGCAGTGGAAAACTTCTGACAGGGCGGCCCGCCTATGATACCATCAAATCGTCCCGCTGGCGGGTGGAATTGGCGAATGTCACCACCCCACAACAAGTCAGGCCCACGCACAATGCAGAAACCTTCCCGCTCAAAGGCCATATCGAGCAGACCAATGCCAGGGAACAGGCTTAATACCAATGACACTTTTCCCAGGGACTTGTCCTTCACCGTCTCCCCAACTCCTTGATGCCGTCCGGACCGGGTTGGGAAGGGTGGCCCGGATGACCCTTCCCGCTCAAGCCTGCCCAGTGCCCCGTTCCGGGTCGCCATTGGGTCTTCCAACCTTATAGGTGGCTGGCTGTTTCCCTCTAGTACTTCATATAAGTAGACACATCGCAGACTTGCTCTATTCAGTTGTTAGTCATCCTCTGCGCCTCAATGCCAAATAACCTGGCCCAAGACGGGCCAAAACCTGGTCCGACCAAGTAGCAGAAAGGCCCAGTTGTAAATCTTCCAGCGAATGTCCATTGTTCTTCCTCATCGTCCTTTTGGCCAATCAATTTCTCAGCTCAGCAACTCGATGCCAGTCCCAAGCGCATCCACCAGCCAGTCCGCCGGGATACTGTCTCCACGAATGACCTTCACTGTACCCAGCGCTATCTCGCCCTCTCTAGCCAGTTGCTGCACCACAGCCTTGCGGGCCGCCTTCTCGTCCGTCGCCCGGGCAAATACAAGCGTGACGCGCCAGTTCTGGCCACTCTGTGTCAGGCCGTAACCCAGGTAGGGCTCCATGTCCATTATTGGTAACTTGCTATTAGGGCTTCGTGGTCGTCGGTCTCCATCCATTTCCTTAGCACCTCCAGAAGTTCTGCCTCTGGCTTGTACATCCACGTCTGCCGCCAGACTTGCTCCAGTATCTCTTTGGCGGCCGAGCCTCCCATTCCCAGCTCTTTCTGTGTCAGCTCGTAGAACTTGACGAAGTTTATCTTCCTTCCATTGATCCTGGCCGCTTCGCCGCCCAACTCTTCGGCTGCCTCGACGAGAGGGTCTTTTGCTGGCTCCTCCTCGGGCTCGGGCTCCTCCTCGAATGTCTCGGCCTCTGTCTTCCCCAGGGCCTCGGCCAGGTCGCGATAGGCCTGGTCATAGCCCTCCACAATGTTGGTGCTGGAGTAATCCTTGCCCTTGAGGAATTTCTTGGTCTGGTTTGGGCTCCAGCCTGCCTGGTTCTTGGCATACGCACACAGGCGGCTGAGCACGATCTCTGGTGTCAGTTTCTCAATGTCCTCGTACAGGCTCAGGCCCAGGCCTAACCGCATGGCGGCCCGGCAAAGCCCGTCCGACACAGCCGACTTTATCAGGTCTCCCTCTAGCATCCCGGCGAGGAATTCTTTCTCGCCATACTCCACCTTGGTCACAACGTGGCCATCAGGGAGGTGAACGGTCAGGCGAACGAAGATGCCGTACCCCCCATCGCTCAGCAGCCTGAGCGTCTCAGGCAAGGCCTCGAAACTCCACCCGTGGAAGCCCAGAGCCTCGTTCAGCGTGCGTGTCACATAGGCGTGGCCTATGTAGCTGAATGTTTTACCGCCACGCCCCTTTCGCCGCTTTACGGCGTGCGACGGGACCTCCTGGCTGATGATTGCCTGCATGGCCTCGTATCGCTCAAGCGTCATCGGTCGCTCGTCAAGCACTGTCATCTGTCTTTCTTCACTCATTGCTCTCCTACCTCCTGTTGTTGATTATACCACACCGGCAAACTCTTGTCAACCCTATAACCACCCCACTTCAAATCGCCCGTACTTTGGCCTCCAGTCCATTATGCCAACCTCGGCGCCGGCAATCTCCATCCAGAGCTTCACGTCATCAGCATTGATGATGTCGGGGTTGTACATCGCCGTGACATTGGTGGCCCACTCCCTGAAGATGGGGCGTGTCCGCATCACTGATGCCTGTCCAACTTTCACACGACAGCGAAACCGGAACTTGGGCAGCTTCCACATCTCGTGTGGGTCACGTGGCCCCTCGTACTCCAGAGGAAAGTTGTCGAACACCATCAGGCCAGCGGCGGCTTGCTTGCCCATCTTCTGCTTGCGGGCAGCCCCGCCCTTACCAATCAGGGCTGCCTCTAGCACATCGGCGGGGATACAGGGCTTCCCCTCATGCAGGTACAGGGAGCCAAGCCACTCCAACCGAGCCACCTCCTCGTGGTCGGCATCAGTCTTGTGCCTCTTGCCAGTAACCTCCTTGATCTGGCGCACTATGTCGTCCAGGGGATCTGCGAGCCGCCCGTTGTGCATCAGCAGGGGTGCTACTCCTACAATCCGAAAGCTCAATCGTTCTAACATTTTGCCTTACTCCTCCCTTATATTGTGGACTATTGGTCTGACAATCCTGCGGCACATCACCACCGTGATGTTTGAGATAACGCGCTTGGCGTATCCCGTCTGTGAGGATGTCGTGACACCTTTTGCACACTGTTATCAAGTCTTCGGGCAAATCTCTTCCGTACCTTATATGATGCACCTCCAAGTCTTCTGAACAGGGCTCTCCGCTCAGCCCGGCTATCCCGAACAGCTTGGATAACTGACACTCGTGACCGTCTCTCTCCAGTATTGCTTCTCTCAGCTTCGGGTCCATTGTTGCTCCTTGCCATGCCTCGCCTCGCCTCGCCAGGCCCGGCCTCGCCTCGCCACGCCCCGCCGCGCCTAGCCCTGTAAATAAGACCAGCTCCTTGCCGTGCCATGCCATGTCCGGCCGCGCGGCGCCTCGCCCCGCATTGCCCAGCCATGCTCCGCCCTGAAAAGCGGCGACCCCCAGTGGCTGAGCGGTGTCTTGTCTGAGAGCACCCGCGCCCCTGGGGGTCATGATAGAAAAAAACCGCTGCCAACGGGTGGAGCTCTCAGACAACCCCATTGTACCACGATCCTTGGAGGTTGTCAAGGGACACCGTACCCCTGCCTTCTCAGGGTACTCATCGCAAAACGATGCGTCACCAGGCGAGCGCAGTCCCCCCGGGTCATTTCCGGCGAGGGCATAATACCCATCCTCCTGATTAGCGCCACTTGCTTCACCGTGGGCGGCTCCTTCCTCCACCGCTTCCCCTTCTCGTATAGGATCGCTGCGCCCCTCCTCTCCGCGATCTCGTTGGCCATAACCATGGTCTCGTCGATGCTCTCGGATGCCAGGATCTCGAACGCCTGCCATGACTTCCTGGGCCTCTTGCCCAGGCCAAGCAACCGCCAGCCACCCCCATTCTCCGGGGGGAGAATCACGAGAACGCGCTGCACCCCCTTCTCGTCATGCCCCAGCCCGAGGCTGAACGTGGCCCCGTCTCTGAACCAGGCCCCGGCACTCTTGGCGAAGAGGCTGACGGCATTGGCGTACAGCCCCGCCCCGTCCACGGCCTCCTCGTCGAATAACTCGATGGGCTCCGACGCGCTGGAGACACCAAGCCTCTCGGCTGCCTCCTTGGCTTTCTTGAGTTTCTTGGACTGGCCCAGGTCGAATAAGGTTAGGATGTGTGTGCCAGTGACAGTAAACAGCAGAACTAAGCAGTCCTCCTTGCCGGGGTAGGGACGCAGTCCCCTCCCAATAATCTGAGTGAAGAGACCATGGGACTTGGTAGGCCGGGCCATCATAATCAGCTCGACCGACGGCACGTCCCATCCCTCGACCGCGATCATACAGTTGCACAAGACCTTGATCTTGCGCTCGCGGAAGTCCCTGACGGTGGCCCTGCGCTCTTCCAGCGGGGTGGAGGCATCGATATGGGCAGCCATCACACCCCTGCCCAGCAGGGCCTCCCGCAAATCTTTCGAGTTTTGCACCCCCGGCGTGTAGGCAATGGCCTGGCGGTCCTGTCCGTGCTCCAGGTAGGACCTGGCCACCAGCTCGTGCCACCCTGCGGAGTGCAGGACTTCCTGCAACTCACCCTGGGCGAAGTCGCCGTGCACCAGGCTCACGCCACCCAAGTCCACGTCGGTCTGGACCTGCTGGCCATTCGGCTCCACCAGCCACCCGTGCTTGATGCCCCACATGATGTTCTTCTGGGATGCGATTTTGTCGTAGGCCGCAATCAGCCCAACCCCATCTGTCCTCCATGGCGTGGCCGACATGCCCAGGTGTTTGAGGCCCGGGTTGGCCTCACGGAGACCAGCGATGGTGCGCAAATACGACGGGGCGGCACTGTGATGACACTCATCCACTACCAGGTAGTCGAATGGTCCGCTTTCAACAAGTGCTGAAAGGCGATTGGGGCGTGAGATCGTCTGGATGCTAGCGAAGATCAGCCTGGCATCCACCTGGTTCTGCTCGGCCTTCACGACACCGGAGAATAACTGGCTCTCTGGCCACCACTCGGCAAAGCGGGCGAGTGGTTGTTGGACCAACTCGTCTCTGTGGGCGGTCCAGATTGCTCGCTCGCCAGGCTTCATCTGTTGCTTGAGCAAGCCGAGGCCGGTGATCGTTTTGCCGAGACCAGTGGCGTGTGCTATCAGTACGTTAAGAGTGCCCTGAGACCAGTCCTCGACCACATTGTTAATTGCTTCTTGCTGATAGTCACGGAGTAGATGTATCACGCCTGTTCCACCATGTTTGAACTAGTTGAGCTCATGATTTTGCCTCCGTTAAGATCTCTCTCGCCTGCCTGCCTGTCCGAATACCCTGGTGCCAAGCGAAAGGCACCTTGAATGGCAGGCTGTGCACCCAGTCGTCTATTGTGTACCAGCCATACCTCGAAATGAGCCAGGCCACCAGCTTGTCTGGGTGGGCATGGGCTTCCTTGTGACAGCCCGTCCCCCCGCCTGTATGCACAAGCACACAGTTGTACTTGTGGTTGATGAGTCCACGCTGCTCCTTGGGCCAGCCCATCGCTACCTTCTTGCTCACAATGACTTCGTGCATATCACAGGCCCCGCTCTGCGGCAGAGGCTTTCCACACACCACACAGCGGGGGCGGGGCGGCTCCAACGACCAGTCAGTGCACTCGCGCCACAGCCGGGCTTTGAGCTGGCGTCGTTGCGGGGTCATCGTAGCAGAAAAGCCCACGCGCAGATGAGGGCCACCAAATATACACATCACAATCTCATTATCTGAGAACATCGCATTGCAACGTGACAGGTGGGCTAGCCCAGATGGGCTATCCTGCTCCTTGTTGCGTCACAATCTCATTATCTGAGAACATCGCATTGCAACCTTATAGGAAACGAGCTGGCGCTTGCGGATCTCGGTCACAATCTCATTATCTGAGAACA
>Ga0315547_1002352_pt1 | contig 13428 bp, 10 predicted proteins | sample SalMarSW160240MG_2_FD_202542 | JGI IMG/M metagenome (GOLD analysis project Ga0315547, IMG submission 202542) | Salt marsh sediment microbial communities from the Plum Island Ecosystem LTER, Massachusetts, United States - Salt Marsh Sediment SW1601-240 ... | reverse complement strand
CCGCGGGTCGTTGTGCGGACGAGCACCTCTTCTACCGCGTGTGGATCGATCTTGTTCTCCGCCATCACCTCGAGCGTCGCCGTGATCGGCTGGTGGGTGAGGGCCTCGGTTGGGAAGGCCTTGTACCCGCACTCCGTGATCAAGAATTCGTCGCCCAGCCCACCGAGGATCTTCTCGGGATCCCAGTTGACATTGCTCACGACTTCGAACGTTCCTTCCTTCCCCTCGAAGACCTCCACCGGTCCGGAGTAACCGGTGGAAGCGAGCATCGCGGCGCGCACCCCGGCTTCGGTCGCCATCGGGTCGGCGGTGTTCTTCATGTTCGTCAGGTGCCCGGCGACGACTCCACCGAGGGTAAAGTGGCTTGACCCGCTGATCCCCACTGCGGCGACCATCTCCTCCTCTGTGAGGCCGAGCATCCGCCCTGCCACGAGAGGGCTCACGAACTGAGTCAGGCTCGCGTGGTGCCAGCCAACCTCGCGGACCCCTGGGTCGGCGGCGAGACAGAGGCGCATCTCAAGCTCGTAGGCGATGACGATCCCGACGAGGACGTCACGTCCGTTCGTGTTTCTGTACTCGCCAGTGGAGAGTGCGGCGGGAATGATGTCCGAAGGATGTGAGGGATCCTGTTTCCAATAGATGTCGTTGTAGTCCATAGCGCGGATCAGCAGGGCGTTCATCAGGGCAGCGTTCGCAATGTTCGTCTTTGTGCCATGGCCGATGATCGTCGCCTGTTCGTTTCCGCCGAGTTCTTTCACATACTGGTAAGCCTGTTGCATGTCCTCGTGGTCGATGGCAGCGAGGGCACAGCCGACGGAGTCGAGGAGGAAGCGCTTTGCCTCGCGGCGGGCTGCGGTGGGGATCTGCTCGTAAGTCAAATCAAGTGCGAATCGCGCCATCTTGCGACTGATCGATTGCATCTGTTGACCTCCTAGCCGATAGCGGCAACGATTGCGTCCGCCATCTCCATAGTCGTTGAGCTTCCGCCCATGTCGTAGGTCCGGACCTGCTCCTCCGCGATCACCTGCGCCACAGCGCGCTCGATCTTATCCGCCTTCTCCTTCTCTCCGAGGTAATCGAGCATCATCTTCGCCGCGCGGATCGTGGCGATCGGGTTGACCTTGTTCTGTCCAACGTACTTCGGGGCTGACCCGTGTGTCGGCTCGAAGACCGCGTAGTCATCCCCGATGTTCCCTGCAGCAGCGAACCCGAGCCCGCCTACTATCTGGGCAGAGAGATCAGAGACGATATCGCCGAACATGTTGGATGAGACGAGCACTCCATATTTTTGCGGGTTCTTTACGAGCCACATACACATCGCGTCGATGTTCGTCTCCCACAGCTCGATCCCAGGGTACTCCTGTGCGATCTTTCGCGCCTCGCGCACCATCAATCCAGAGGTCTCGCGGATGACGTTAGGCTTCTCGACGACGGTGACCGTCGGGTAACCGTGTTTCTTCGCGTATTCAAAAGCCTGTCGGGCGATTGTCTGGCAACCAACACGTGTGAAGATCCGGGTTGAGATCGCCAGATCATCGTTTGCCACCCCGTCAAATCGCTTCATCTTAGGATGGCTCGATAGGGCGGTTCGGACCTCTTCCGGAACGGGATGGTACTCCACCCCGGAGTACAGCCCTTCGGTGTTCTCGCGGAAGACGACAAGGTCGATGTCGTCGCGCAGGTTGAGCGGGTTGCCTGGGTAGGCCTTGCACGGCCGCAAGTTGGTGTGCAGGTTAAAGAGCTGCCTCAAACCCACGATGGGGCTCGAATAAACGAGCCCCTTCCCTTGCAGGCCCGGATCCAATTCTGCCGCCGCTTCATCCTTTGGCTTGGAGGTGATCGCCCCGAAGAGGCAGGCATCGGTCGACCTCAGAAGGTCGATCGTCCTTTGAGGAAGCGGGTTCCCCTCGCTCTTCCAGTACTCCCACCCGATGTCGCCGTGGATGTACTCCGCATCTAGTGAGACCTTGTCCAAGACCAGTCTTGCAGCGTCGAGGACTTCCCCTCCGACCCCATCACCAGGGAGCCAAGCAATCTTGTATTTAGCCATTTTTTCCCTCCGCGCACGTGGTGGAGTGATTATACAAGGCCGTTACCGGGAAGCGAGGAGTAAAATAAAGCCGCAGTCTACCCTCTATGCGATCGCGGCAAAGCGCCATTCGACAAAGTCGCAGACGGGGCGATAGCCGATCTTCTTGTAGACATGGTTTGATATTGGATTTGCGAGATTGGCGAAGAGCGTGCAGAACGAAAAACCGGAATTGAGAAGGTGCCGGCTCAAGCTTGCCACACACGCGGTGGCATACCCTCTTCCTCGATACTCGGGTGGGGTGTAGACCAAGTTCACGCTGACTCCGTTTGTCGTCGGGCGACTCCCCGCCGCCACGGAGACCGGACCTGTATCCTCCCAAACGAAGATCTCTTTGTGGGCGATCCGCCTCCTCGTCGCTCCTTGCACGTCGGAGAGAGGGTCGTTCGGCACGGCCTCGTGGTGGAAGGCGAGTATCCATTGCGCAAGGAGTGTCAGATCATCCTTTGTCGCTACCCTGAACGAGCCAGAAGGGGTTTGGGACTGGTTCACCTCGGTCAGCCTGTATATGCGGTGTCGCATCCCCTGGATGGTTGATTCGCCCGTAACTTCTTCCCAGGCCTTGGCGAAGGCGATTGCGACAGCAGATCTCCCGACGACACCGGGAACAGGCAACCCCTTGGCGAGAAGATCCGCTGTGAGGAGTTCGAACACCTCCACGCGCGCGTCTGTATCGCTATAGACGATGAGTTTATGAGGTGGGGTCATGATTGCAGCGACGAGGAGATCGTCGTTCTGTTTCACCGTGGCGAAGTAGGGCGCGGGTTCTATCTCTTCGGATGATTGGACCATCCTGAGGCAGAGTCCCAGCATGAGGTTGTTCTCCACCTCATGCTCCTCGAGGATGCCTTGAGTCTTCTTAAGAAACGCGTCCGCGCTTTGATAGGTTGTAAGGTTCATTCTTTCTTTCTCCTTTGGAATAACCCTCGAGTGGGTAGTCTAGCCGTTGAATCGCTGTTTGTCACCTCTTTGGTTCCTCACGGTTAAGGCAAAGTAACCCGGAGAAAGACTCAAGAGATGAGTCTCTCGCCGGCACAGGCAGGCGCGGGGGAGAGGGAGACTACGGAGACGCGAAGAGTGAAGACCAATATTCCTTGGCGATCTCTGCGGCTTGAGTGAGCGTAGCGAGCGGGCGAGAGAAAGGGAATACGGTTCTTCTGCCTGGTCGGCAGAGACGTCACGGTAATTATGCTTTGGTTTTTATCGCACAGAAATATCTCGATGAGGAGTGCCTCTTATAACCACCCCGTACCTTGCCTGGAGCGTGAGGAGTCATAAATGAAATTGGTCAAGGTAACAATATCAAATACCGGCAATCCGCTCATCTTTCGTATATCCGCGGCGAAAGGAGGGAGATCTGTGCATTCCAGCACAATCGCGCCTAGGTTCTGCTCCTCCTTAAGGAATTCCTTCACGATTTCCATGAGCTGTTCCTGGAACTCGCGGATGCTAAAGGGAGTAGTCGAACCGGTTGAGATCCCAGAAAATACAGTGGTCTTCTCCAATCCAACGATACGGATTGGAATTGAGCTATCAATTCCAACTGCGCTCAGATGATCTCGTGTCAGGAAACTCTTGTAAGCGGTTATTATGCCGATAGCTTGTTCCTTTTTTAGCAAGCGACAGACAAGGGGAACCTGTAACAAGCTTGAGGTGAATACTGGGACGTTCACTGAATTTGCAAGTTCCCTTTGGAAGAGCGCGTTGAAGCCACAGCTTGTCGTAATTGCCTGAATGCCGTCCTTTTCCATCTTTTGAGCTGCTTCGATCATACGTTGAAGTATTTTCCTATTCGGTTTTTCCACTGTCGTTTCAAAAGTAGCGCCATTTATTCTTTCATACTTTACAGGAAAACTAAAAGTTGCTGGGTTAGTAGCATTCCCTGGTAACGTGGAGAGTTGTTCGAGCCCATATGCAATCCTTCCTTGCTCCCAACAGAGCATTCCTATGGTCGGAGATCTCCATGTTGCGTTGTCCATGCTTTCTCTGTCTGTTCTCGTAGTCAATTATCATTCCTCCCTCTTTAATTAATTAAATCAATGAAAGTTCTTCTTAAGCTAAGCGTTCAATCTCTGCGGGTTGGATTCCCCGCAGCTTGCTGCGAATGTCGTCATTCCGGCGCATGCCGGAATCCAGTGGTTCGTTCGTGGACACCGGCCTTCGCCGGTGTGACGTGATGCTATTAATACCCCGACCGCTTGCGGCGGGGTAGTTTATTTTGTTCCCATCTTATGACGAAAGCCTACCGGTTATCTGATCCATAACCGTCCTGTAGCTAGAATTTCCACTAAGCTATGGCTGAAGCTGGCTTCTACTACCTTCCCATCCCTGACTGTTAGTTGTAGCTTTGTTAGATCAGGGCCGCCTATGGATGAAGGAGAACCTCCAGATTCGAAAGCCAATTGTAGCCTTCCTTCGGCCATTTTTATCTCTCCCCTTTCTATCATCGAGAGACCGACAGCGAGGGTCCCTGTTCCACAAGCGGGTTCAATGCAATCATAGGATATTGCATGCGGAAAGATCGCACGCCCAGTGTGGCTGATATTCACCGGATTCAAATCGTACACAGCGAAATCGGCATTGGGGCAATCTTGATACCCTTGCTGATCAAAGGCTTCCTGCATTGATTTCAATGTGTGGAGCGTTGCCGTATCGATGTCCTCAAAGTTAACCTCAGGGTGCGCTCGTCGGATGTCATCCGCATTGGCGGTGAGGAACTTCCCAATTCTCATTGCGGGTACCCCCGCTACCTTAATGGACTGGATTCCCAAAGTATGACATTCGTCGATAAACGGGTTCATATCGCTCAATACCTGTTTCACTTTCCTACCATCCGTTTTGATATGGAGTTCTGCAAAACCGGCGTCCGTTTCAAGGGATAGAGTGGTCACTGGCTTAGTCACGTGCAGTCCGAAGTCCCGGACAAGATCGGTTTCAATCACTGCCTTGCCGAGTACCTGTGTGAGACCGCCACATGAGCTGATAAACCGTCTTGAGATGCCACCGACGATTCTTACTTTCAGACTGTTATCGGTCTTGCCTTGGTAAAGAAAACCGGCTTCGTGCCCCTTAACGCTGGGGGAATGGAGGGCCTGCAATGCGATTTCGATTTCTCTTCCTGCTGGGATCGTGTCTCCGTGTAGCAACAGTATCTCGTTGCCACCCATATGGCCTTTAATGAAAGGGAGTCCTTTACGCATAAGCATCCTTCGCTTTTCTCCCATTAGCGTGCTACGGGATTCTTTGCTATTTAACTAGATCTCCAGGAAGAGCTTTAAACTTTTGGTGTTGCGCTTCTATTCGAGTCAGCTTTTTCCACAACCTCCCTGATGGCTTGCCTAATTGACGGATCAAGTGGTTCAGGCTGGTGATTCTCTAAAATCCACTTAACTTTCTCATTTAGAGTTTTATCTAAGGGCTTCTTTCCAGCTTTCACCCAACCATCATAATTTCGGCGGTCAAAATACTCAGGATACCAAATTTCTTCCTTAAAATACTTCAAAGTATGTCTATCAGATAAGAAATTGCCTCTTGGGCCCACTCTATCTATCACGTCTACCGACAGCGTTTCATCACTGATATTAATACCTTTGAGAAACTTCCTGATCTCACTGATAACCTCATCTGCTAAAATAATTTCCTCATAGCAGGCAGTCAATCCCGACTCCAGGTAACCGACGTCATGAATCAAGCTATGCCCGCTAATTGCGTTAAGTAATAGAGAGGATGTGGCTTCACTGGCTGCTTGTTGGTCAAAGACCTTTGCATCACTGCAGCCTCCTGTGCCAAACGACGGGAGCCTATAATAGGAAGCCATCTCCCTTACCGCAAGTTTATTAAGCCAAAACGCAGGCCCTCCGTAAGAGATAACAGTCGTGTGCATGTCCATGGGGGAGCTTGAGCCTCCGTAGATAACAGGCGCGCCTTTGCGTTTAAGTTGGCTAACGACTAAACCACTGAGAAATTCAGAGTTGGTTAACGCAGTTGCCCCAGCCACCGTCACAGGAGCTTGGGCTCCTATTCCAGGTCCACTGGCATAGATCACGGGTATCCCTTTATCAGCGCAGAAGAGCAGTTTCTGAATAGCTTCAGCCGAGTGTTGTAACGGTGAACTAGGTTCTGCATAGAGAACCACAAAGGGATTTCTCCGAAAACTCTCAGCATTGCCAGCAACCGCAACGCACATCTCATAGATATCGGCTAAACCTTCTCGATTCCAAGCCGTAAACATAATAGGTTTGGTGGTATTGGACACCATTTGTTCAAAGTGGTGCCGGTCTGAGGTTACGGAATCAACATCGGAAGCTATCCCCATGCAGGCAATGAAGTTAATATTAGGCAAATAGTCGCAAAGCACCGCTGCATTCTTTACATCTCTTTTTACCGCTTGCCTTCTCTTGCCCGAAAAGGGATCCATGATATTTGGTGTGTCCGTGCCCCCCCCAAAATAAGGATTGAGTTCTTCAAGGAACAGTGAGCGATTACCGTTTCGGTCACTTAGAACAACCCTTTTGGGGACAGTACGTAAAGTTTCATCAACCAAATAAGATGGAATTCTAACCAGAGTTTGGTCAACGATGTCAGCGCCTGCTGTTCTAAGAAGTTCTAGGGCCTCATCGTTAAAGACCCTAACCCCCGTTCTCTCCAATATCTCCAGTGAAGCCAAATGTATTCTGTGCATTTGATCATCAGAAAGCACACGAATCTGTGGACGTCCTTGCACAGCAAACTCTCTACTTACTGGCATTCATTCCCTCCTTACACAATTCCCGCATTTGGTTTCAAGGGCAATCTTGATACCCGGTCCTCTAGACTCCATATCAAAGTGTTCTGAAAGATCCGTCTCAACCAGTGTTCCGTCGATGTTGCGATCTAAGTGATACTGCTGATATTACTGCAGCTTGCCTCTTAGATCGATCTTCAAAGTTGCACTTACCACTCAAATCCAACCTCCTTTCTATAAGAAGCTTGCTTCAATCCCTTTATCTCCATGCCCCCTTATCTAGGCTATAAGTGCTAAGACTAGATCGCCTGCAGTAGCCTTTCCGGTGTTCCCCCTCGCCGATAATTCCAATTCAAGGGGACCTCTTTTTGAAACTCAATCCTATTTCAAAGTCTTGCGATAAGGATCCAGAAAATCTCGCAGTCCGTCACCAAGGGTATTAAGCCCCAGGATCGTAATGAAAAGAGCTACACCAGGAAAGATGGAAATCCAAGGAGCATAATAGAGGTAGTCTCGACCACGGCTTAACATAGCCCCCCACTCAGGGGTTCCAGGTTGAGCTCCCACCCCCAGGAAACTTAGAGTTGCTGCCATCAGGACCACATCTGCAACTCCCAACGTAGCTATCACAAGGATTGGCCCAAGGATGTTGGGCAAGACATGTTTCCTTAGGATTCTAAAAGTTGAGCAGCCCAGAACTCTAGCAGCCTCTATATAATCCTTTTCTCTTATCGAAAGAGTCTCAGCCCGGGTGACACGACAAGTATAAGTCCAGCCAACAGCTCCTAATGCTATGAGTAAATTGATAATACCAGGCCCCAAAATCGCCATTATAGCTAACGATAAAATTAAAATGGGCATAGAAAGTACAATATTGGTTAATCCCATAATGGTATCATCTATTTTCCCTCCGTAGTAACCAGAGAACAAACCGAGAGTGACACCAATGAGAGTGTTTATCGTTTGGGCAATTAACCCCACCATAAGAGAGAGACGAGAACCATAGATTAACCTGCTAAGGATGTCTCTGCCATATTGGTCTGTCCCTAACAAGAACTTCCCTCCCGGGGGGGTTAATGCGTACTTTAAATCACTCATTTTAAGGTTATATGGGGCAATAAAGGGAGCAAAGATGGCTACAATGACAATCAGACTGACAACGGCTCCACCAATCACTATCGCCTTATTTTTTCTTATGAATTTCCACATTTTCATCAGAGTGTATCCTTAATCATATTGAATACGTGGATCAAGATAGCCATAGACCAGGTCAACGAGAAGATTTATTACCAAGAACGCCACAACGATGATCAATATGCAACCCTGCAATACCGGTACATCTCGTCTGAATATTGACTCCACCAACAGGCTGCCAATACCAGACCATGAGAACACCGTTTCCACAACTACGGTACTAGCCAACATACCGCCAAATTGGAGTCCAGCAATCGTAATCACAGGTATTAGGGCGTTTCGGAAGATATGTCTGAATTGCACCGCTTGCTCTGCTAGACCCTTAGAACGAGCGGTATTAACGTAATCCTCATGCACTACGTCAAGCACTGCTGATCGGCTCATTCGGGCAAGTAATGCCATGTATCTTACCCCCAAAGTGAATGCGGGTAATATTAAATGAGCTAGGTCGCCACCTCCGTATCCTGATGTAGGAAGAATGCCTAGTAAAACACCGACTAAATACATCAACATTAAACCCAGCCAGAAATTTGGAATGGACATTCCCGTAACCGCACTAATCATAGCGATGATATCAAGCGCAGAACCTTGGTGGATAGCGGAAAAGAATCCGAGGCCTACTCCACCTATTACAGCAAAAAGCATAGCACAAGCTGCAAGCCTTAAAGTGACGAATAAGCGCTCATTAATGACCTCCGAAACCTTCCTATCTAAACGAAAAGAGATTCCTAGATCACCTTTTACTAGATTACCTAAAAACCTTACATAACGAATAGGTAACGGATCATTGAGCCCCCATTTTTCTCGCAATGCTTCTATAACTTTCGGATCGGTTCCACCTCTGGGATTTCCACTCAGTAACGCTGCATCTCCCGGCATCACATTTAGTAAAATAAAAATAATAAACGTAACGGCAAGAAGTGTCGGTATAAACTGAATTAACCTTCTGACAAGGAACGTAACCATTTATTAAGAGTAGGAGAACCTGCCCCCAGCTTCAGAAACTGCTGGGGGCAGGTTTACTTACTTCGCCCTTGGACTCGTCTCGTCGACCCAGACTGCGGCCATCGGTTGGTATGAGAGATCCAGGGCAACCGATTCCAGCCCGTGTACCCAAGGTTGGTAGACCATGACACCTTTGCTATAGTTAGCGAACCAAATAGGAGAGTCATCAACAAAGATTTCCTCTGCCTTTCTAATTAATTCCATCCTTTTTTCAAAGTTGGTTTCCTTGCCTGCTAGATCAAGGTAATGGTCAAACCTCGGGTTGAAGTATGCGGGGAAGTTACCTTCGGCGCGACTACGTTGAGAGAGGTATCTGCTCATGTAGCTTAGCGGTGATACCGATCCACCAGTTGAGGTCATTCCAGCGTCGTGCTCTCCTGCATTTCGTCGGGTATGTCGAGCCGCAGATTCTAACGGCACTAGTGTAACCTTGAAACCTACTGCCTCTAGGTAGGGTACGGCTGCTTCAACGTAAGGTATACCCCAGGTTGGGCTTGTTGAGTCACCGATGATTTCAACGGATACGCCATTCTTGTAACCGGCGGCCTTTAGTAGCTCCTTTGCAAGTTCCGGATTGTAGTCATAGCCCACTAATTCCGGATTGTAGGTCGGGAGAGAGGTTGGCAGATATCCAACACACGGGAAAGCCATACCTAAAAGAAACTTTTCTATTATGGTTTTATTGTCAATGGCATAATTGAAGGCCTGACGGACTTTCTTGTCGACGAACGGCCCCTCTTGTGTGTTGAAGTAGAGGTTACGCGTCCAAAGCTCAGCCACTTCAATTAAGTAGTCCTTGTATAGAGGGTCGTTCCTATACTTTAGATACTGAGGCGATGTAAGTCGCGTGGCATCTATTTCTTCGGCTTCGAAAGCGGCTCCCCTCGTACCTGGTTCTAGCATGGTGCGGTAGATAACTTTGTCCAGGTAAGGACGGTCACCATAGTAGTCTTCGAAAGCGACCAATGTAATTTCGTTGCCAACCCAGCTTTCAAATTTGAACGGACCACAACTCACAGGAGTTCGGCCAAAATCCCGTCCTAAGCTCTCAACGGCTTCTTGTGGAACAACCGAGGCACCTGGTTCAGCGAGTTTGTATAGAAAGTCCACGTCGACATTGCTCAATGTGATCGTGAGGGTGTAGTCATCGATCATCTTCAGTCCGGAGATGTGATCGGCTGTCCCCGCTTTGTAGGCATCAACGCCAACAACATTCTCCAGGATGTTAATGGGAATTGCAGCCTCGTCAGGGTTCATCAACCTTTCAAACGAGTATATGAAGTCACTCGCAATAACTTCGCGGCTGTTGTGAAACTTCACGCCGTGGCGTAGATGGAACGTATACGTCAGCAAATCGTCACTGACATCGGGTAAACTTGCGACAGCGGGCATTATTTTGAGTGTAGGAAGATCCAGTTTAATAAGCCCTTCAAAGGCTTGGAAGATGACCTGTATATCTTCCGCTCGTTCGCTTCCTATACGGATTGGGTCCATCGAGATGTGGGCACTGTACGTCTCCGGCATGATGAAGGTTCCACCATACCGCGGTTGTTCTTGATCCGCCCAGCCGATTACCCCGTATGCACTTAGCAAAGCCACTAGTAATACAGCTATGCCCAAGGTTTTAAATCTTAGCATTTCTATACCTCCTTGTATCGCTTTTGCTCTTTTTTCGATAGGTTTCCCACCGTTCTTCGTCGTCCCGTGTTTCTTGAATATCACCTCCTGCGTTAGTTAAGTACCCCGGTCTTTTCGCGCAAGGTTATTTGATGTTCTGCAAGTTCTTTTAGCACAGGTTCATAAATCGCCGGATCTACAGGAATGTGGACTCCCTTGAGATCAATCCTCCCTTGCAAAACCAGCTTCGTTGCGATGGCTGCCGGTATACCAACCGTTCGCGCTACGGCTGAATCTCCGCCGGGAATACCGTAATCTATAAGGGTTGAGGTTATCCTCTCACTGGCACGTCCGCCGGGATACTCTACGATGAACTCATCCTGCAGAGCGACCATGTCTCGCTCGGTATCCCCATAACTCATTTTTTTCAGCATTTGCGCCAACAGGACATCAAATACTGAGCCCTGCTGTAGAGGTAACGGTTCATCACTCAAAAAGCCAAGCCATTCAAGTCTCTTCATTACCGTAGAATCCTTATCGATATGAAATTTTGGTGCCAGATTCCTTTCAAGCTCATCCGAATTCGAGCTTCCTGTAAGTTCCCAAAGGAGTTCCCGGTAAGAGAACCTTCCCAGGTCACTCCTTTCCTCTTCATTCAGCAATCCCAACTCGATAAACCGCTTTAAGGTTTCACACCAACCCATATAACGGAGAGTCCCCCGATAGATAGTCCGCGTTGTGGGGATTCCATAGGTATCGATATATGAAAGACAATCCATATTCGGATAGTTCTCAAAATGCCCTAAGTCTTCGATATACCTCAGAGAATAGTGCTCAAGAAGCTTGTCTGAAGGAATAGCTATTTCTTGCCCATCTTGCAGGTATTTTGCTGGCCGCTTGGCCGCTCCTAACGCTCCCCCCGGATGCCAGGAGAACTTATATCCAAAGGGGTTCAAGCTCGCTTCCGGAGCCGGGATCGCTCCACAAACGGAGTAAAAACTCACTACTTTTCCACCCTCACCTTGGATTTTGTGAATAACTTTCATCGCGGACATGTGGTCGATACCGGGATCAAGTCCTATCTCGCCTAGAATCAGCACTCCCGCCTCTCTAGCTTCTTTATCCAAAGCCCTCATCGCGTCACTAACGTAGGAGGTCATTACCATCGGTTTTCTGGCTTCAATACACAGTTTGGCAACATTTGCGTGGTAGGCAGGCGGCACAAAACTGGCTACAAGATCGGTTTGGGCATCGGATATGAGCGCACGCAATGCTCGAGTATCACTTACATCCAGCACCTGAGCATCTCCCCGTGGATGATTGCCAATGAGATCCTCAGCCCTGCTGACGGTGCGAGATGCAACCCTCACCTTGCAATCTGGTTGGCTCAACAGGTAATGAACAAACGGCCTTACCACCATACCAGCACCGAGAACGAGAACCTTGTTCAATTTCCTCCTCCTTGTTCTTACTTTTCTTTTTGTGGATATCTGCCCCTACTGTATTTCTCCAACTCGTCAAAATGTGCTGTCACTGCTTTAGCTCCTGCCTTTCGATCATGTTTTTGAATGGCTTCAAGGATAGTCTCATGGCCAGCAAAACACTCTTCTACCTCTTGCCAGACGTATCCGAGCTTCAGCTCTTCCAGCAATTCTTGTGTAGTGATCTCTAAAAGTGGGCGCAGTGCGTTCATAAGGGGAAGATTATCAGCGGCTTTAGCAACGGATAAATGGAAATCAGTGTTAGCATCGAGGAATCCAACATACTCTTCGGCAAGGGTAGCCTTGCGCATCGCCGCTAAAGTGTCAGCGATTTTATCTACATCTTCTTTATTGGCTCGGTCTATGGCAAACTTTAGCAGCGAGGTTTCTATCTCTTTCCTTGCTTCCCAGATTTTAAACAGATCTTCGCTTTTTTCCACAAAAGTTACAACCTGACCGATGTTAATCTTGTTCATTACACTATTATGGATATATGTGCCAGTACCGGCTTTGCTCTCGATGATACCCAGTATTTGAAGCGCACTAAGAGCCTCCCTAACGGAGTTCCTGCTGACCTTCATCTGTTCAGCGATGTCTCTCTCTGAAGGCAGTTTATCTCCGATCTGGTATTCGCCCTGTTCGATGGCACTCATTATTTGGTCTGCGACATAGGTGCCTTTCGTTTTCACTTGTCCGATCTCTTGAAAGGGCATATCTCTCCCATTGCTTGCGGCCCTGCCAGTAGACCAGTCTAATGGTAGAACCACCATCCATCACTTTATCACACTCTCATCCTCTTGTCAAGAGAAAGAGAAGGGGGCGATAGCCGATCTTCTCGTAGATATGATTCGATGTCGGATTCGCGAGATCGGCGAAGAGGGTGCAGAACGAGGGTTCCTCACGGTTAAGGCAAAGTAATCCGGAGAAAGACTCAAGAGATGAGTCTCTCGCCGAGCCGCCGAGACCTGTCTGCCGTACTGGCACAGGCAGGCGCTAAGGAATTGAGAGATCGGAAGATTGAATGATCGGCCGCCGGCCCTGAAGGACCTCTGGCCCGGAGGGGAGATTGGGAGGTTCAATCACTCAATCACTCACTCGCTCAATCACTCAATCATTCAACCCTCTGCTCGGTGGCTATCGATTACAGAGGACACACGTCGGCTCCAGGGGTCCGGCGGATGGACAGATCATATTGGACACGGAACCGCGCCCGTTGTGCGATCATCAGCTAATCTAGCATTATGAAGAGGATGAGGGTGTTCTTGCTCGTTGTTGCGGTGGTTCTCATCGCTCTTTTCTTTGCCGGTGTTTTCAAGCGA
>Ga0315547_1002350_pt1 | contig 13441 bp, 13 predicted proteins | sample SalMarSW160240MG_2_FD_202542 | JGI IMG/M metagenome (GOLD analysis project Ga0315547, IMG submission 202542) | Salt marsh sediment microbial communities from the Plum Island Ecosystem LTER, Massachusetts, United States - Salt Marsh Sediment SW1601-240 ... | reverse complement strand
AGGGGGCGTGGTGGGGGGTATTGAACTCCATGCTCCGGACACTCGTATTTCCCTTCGCCGTATACCGCCTGAGAGCTTGCCACGATGACCTTTTTTACCGGAAGCTTATTGTTCACGATGATTTCGTAGAGAAGCGCCGTACCGCCATCATTGACCCTGGCGAACTTGCTAAAATCAGAAAGGTAACCCTGATAAGCGGCAAGGTGGAAAACGAAATCCGACCCTTTAAGTGCTCTCGCAAGGTCGCTTCTGCGGCAGACGTCCCCACGGATAAATTCTACATCGCTGGGAACGTAGTCGGGTTTCTGACGCTCCGGGTGCACGGGCGGTTCAAGGCTATCAAGAACGCGTGTCGAATATCCCCTGGTCAGGAGAAGGTCAACGATGTGGGAGCCTATGAATCCAGCACCACCGGTAACCAGAACCCTCATTCGTCTGGCCTATAATTAAAAATGACCTTGCTGCCATCTGATTGAAAATGGAAGGGCAACTCTCTCAATCCATTCAGTGCCGTGCGCACATCATCTTGCTTGCCGTTGGTACAGTACAGAAGCAAAAAGCCGCCGCCCCCGGCGCCTGCGATTTTCCCACCTAGCGCACCGGCATCAAGAGCGGTCTTATAGATATCGTCGATCTCAGAGTTGGTCACCTTGCTGGCGAACTCTTTCTTTAGCTGCCAGCTCCGGTGCAGAAGCAGGCCAAGCTCGTCAAAAGTGCCTTCCAGAACAGCCTTCTTCGCTTCCTGTGCCAGTGCTTTCATTTCGGAAAGAACGGCTATGTTCTTCTGGATGTTCGATTTCTGTTCCGACAGGATTTCATCTGCCTTTCTGGTTTTGCCCGTATAGAAGAGGAGGAAAGAACGGTTTAATCTCCTTTTAGCCTCCGGAGGAATATCAATCTTCTCGAATTCAATGCCGGCATTGCCGAAGGTGATATACCGCATATTGCCGAAAGCGGAGATATACTGGTCCTGTCTCCCCACTGGTTTCCCAAGGATGTCTATCTCTATCTGGCAGGCCTGTTCTGCCAGTTCCCTGGCGGTTATATTTTGTCCTTGGAAGGCATACAAAGACTGGAGCAAGCCCACAGTAATGGCGCTTGATGAACCGAGACCGGTGCCCTCCGAGGGGACATCGGCGAGGGTGGTAATCTCGACGGCTTTACCCACACCCGTTTTTTTCATCGCTTCTCGTACCAGTTCATGTTCAAGCTGGTCAACGTGCTCGACTATTTCCTTCTTGGAGTAGTTTACATAAATCATATCGTCGAACCGTTTCTTGACGATCACGTACACGCACTTGTTAATGGCGGTGCTGAGGACAGCGCCACCGTGGTTTTTGTAGAAGTCATCGAAGTCGGTACCACCACCCAGGAAACTTATCCTCAGAGGGGTCTGAACTATTATCATAAATTTTTCCTAACCGGCATTATCCTGGTAACTAATTATCTGTGACCGTCCAAAAAATGTCAATTTATTCGATTTACTCTTGTAATGTAACAGGTCAGGTAACCATTTAATTGTACATGAATGTCACTCTGGTCATGCATTATAAGACAAAAGTAGTTGATAGTCAATATATATGCTAAATGTCATATTTTTATTTATTATGGCGCTTCAGCTCTCGCCCCCTTGAGGCGAAGCCTTTTACCAGCTAAAATTATAGTTAATAATAAACAGGTATAATGATGTGAGATGGTTATAAGCATTTTAACTATCAAACAAGAACGGGATGGATAGATGCTCGGTCAGCATATCAAAAATATAGCTAAAGCAGACTGCTTTAAGTTAATCCCAATTCTGGCTCTGGGCTTTTACCTTACCTTTATTCCTCATGTCGAATACCAGTATCCATTGCACGTTGATGAATGGTCACAGCTGGCCTATTCGGAGACGATTCTTCAGGCCGGGGATATGCAGTTTACAGAGCCATTCCATGGCGAGGTAGTGGAAGGGTTAACCGGTTCTGAGTATGGCCTGGGATATTATCTATCTATTGGCTCGCATTTATTCTGGGGTATCGTTCACCAGATAACCGGTATCCCCTGGCTCATCATTTACCGCTATTTCCCGAGCCTGTTTTTCATTCTTATAATTCTGGCGGGTTATATAGTGGGCAGGAGACAGGGATTTGGACTGGAAGCTGCTTTTTTCACCTGCTTGATTCCGACCACGGTGGGGGTTCTTGGGCCAGCCTTCCTCGTGCCTGTGATTCTGGCGCTGCTATTCATTCCCTTGGTCCTCTTTGTTGCTTTTAACTTCAGGACCGTTTGGTCCTATATAGTCATCTTTATTTTTACCTGTTTTTTACTCTTAGCGCACGCTTCGACGGCGGTCGGACTGGTTATTGCCATAGTTCCTTATGTTTTGATAGCGTTAAAAGGCAACTGGAAACACTCTCTCGCAGTGGCAGCTGCCCTTTTCTTACCCTTTGTGGCACCATTACCCTGGATCTTCCGGCTGTCAGTAACGACTGTTCAGTCTCTTTTCGAGTCACAGCCTCTGGTGGAGTATGTTGTGCTGCCATCAATAATTGAGGTCTACGGTTATCTACCTGCCGCCTTCTGTATCTTGGGGGTAATTGTCTTGATGAAAAGAGGGGGTAGTCACAATTATGGGCTCGCATCGGGGCTGCTGCTCATGCTGGCAATGATGGTGGTCTTTTATCAATTCCACTATGGAGTCCCTATCATGTTCTATCGTGGATTCATGTATACGATGGTGCTGATGGGCGTAATAGCTGGGGCAGGCCTGATGTGGTTAAAAGATTTTGTCATTCCTCCAAGATTCCTTCGATGGCCGGTGTTAGCCTGGTCGAAAAACTATATAAACGTAACCTTGCTATTGCTTTGTGTTGCATTAGTATTGGCGACAACGATTCCTAATCGATTAAGCACATCTTATTACTACATGATAGATGACCGGGATTATGAGGCATTCGTCTGGATAAAAGAAAATATAGGAGAAGAATATAATAAAGCGATTCTGGACCCCTGGAAAGCTACCGCCTTTACTGCTATTACAGGCAAGAAAGTATACAGTAGAATCCAGCGTTATCCTAAGGATACGGATAAAAAAGCTACGGAATTCCTTCGTGAAGGATGTAAGGATACGGAATTTCTCAGGGAAAGTGATATAACAATTGTCTATTCGTTAGTTGATTGTAATAATCCGGATTTAATCGAACTGCGACCTCATATATATGTCGTAAAAAATCTGGAATAATGCATGGAAATAGAGCAATACAGAAGCGAAAACGGTGAAAGCTCATGGATATACTGCATGTGATAAAACAGATAATTGATTCCGCTCTCCCGTTTATTGACCAGGTCCCGTTCCTGAGAGCGATTCTGGGGTTTATATTGGTCTTTTTCCTGCCCGGTTTTACCTGGACGCTTATCTTTTTCAGACGTGTGGTACTGATTGAGAGGGTGGTGCTGTCATTCGGGCTGTCCATAGCCCTGGTCACGCTCACTGTTTGCGTTATCAACCTGCTCTTCGATATCAAGATAACCGGCCTGAACACCTTTTTAACGATTATTGCCATAACCGCTATTCCGGTAGTTCCGTACTGCGTAATGAGGTTTGTTGTCAATAGTGAAAAAAGCTAAATCTATTATACTGACGATAATTGTAGTTATATCGGTGGGCGGGTTGCTTTTCTTTGCCAGTCCGGCTCCAGAGACTGAAAAAGGAATCGAGCTATTACGGTATATATATATTGTCTTAGCTGCGCTGGCAGGTATTATTCTTCTGGTTATATTAATTAAATATATTAAGGCTATTATAAGGTCGATAACGGGTAATTTACCGTCGGTAATTGCGGCTGTTGCCGCAGGCTTACTTGCTTACATTTTATTCTTTTTTGATTGGCCTGCCGAAATAGCGATGAAAATTGAATTGTTGAAATCCGTGCTTCTTGCTTCATTGGCGCTGGTAGGTTTTGTCAGTATTATGCTTATTGAATTGATTCACGGTAATGAGGACTTGACCGGAAAGCTGGGGATGTCTCATTCCAAAATTAAAAAACTAAAGGTGCAGCTATGCTGTTCCATAGCTTTTGGCTGCTCTGCGATTCTGGTTATCATGGTTTATTTCATACTGTTTGACATCAATATAATCTATGTGGCCTGGATATTATTTTTACTGCAATTGCTGCTTTTAATTCTCTCGCTGCTCTTTGCCAAGATTATGGTTCTTCGTTAATCTGCCAGATAGGCTGTCATATTATGTCTAACTGATGTGGCGTCAGGATGAAGAAGAAATAGCGGAGGCTAAAGTGAAAAAGACGATGGACATATTGATGAAAGTATTTCTCGTTCTTATCTTAATAGGGGCCTGGGCTTTAATTGCGGTTTTCATTGACTGGTGGGTGGGAATAGAGCATAAAATCAACCTCTTGCGGTCATTGCTCATTGCGTCAACTGCCCTGGTCGGTTTTACCGGTATTTTTCTGACCAAGATAATCCGAGATAATGAGAACTTTGTTAAGAAGATTGGAATGTCTGAAAGCAGAATGAAAGCTTGTCGGTTATTTCTATCCTGGTCAATAATTATTGGCTGTCTCGCCATTCTGGCGGTAATGTTCTATTTCATAGCTTATGAAATCTCTTTGATAGTTGCGGCCTGGGTATTCTTTATCCTTCAATTGGAACTGTTTATTCTGCCCCTGGTATTTGCTCGAATCGTTATCTTCCGTTAATGCCAGGCGGGCATTTCCCGATGCTGGAGGCGCCGGAAGCGGTCAATCAGCGCATCGCTTTGTTTCTGGCTTCATCGTAGGTCATGACGGTGTGCAGCAGGACATTGGCGCCAGCGGCTATATATTCAGGCGTCGTGTTTTCCAGTTCATTGTGGCTGATGCCGTGTTCGCAGGGTATGAAAATCATGCCCGTTGGTGCCACCCTGGCGATGTAGACGGCATCATGACCGGCCCCGGAAATAATGTCGCGGTGGCGGTAGCCCAGCTTATCGGCGGCGTCGCGCACATGCTTGATGCATTCCCGGTCAAACTCCATTGAGGCGACGTTCCAGTTGTTTACCAGCTTTGCGCCTACACCTGTGTCTCTGGCAATGGCGTCAACTTTTTCCCTGAGTTCACTGTCCATCTGGAGCAGCACGTTGTCATCCGGGTGGCGGAGGTCGACGGTAAAGAAGACCGACCCCGGAATAACGTTTCTGGAATTTGGCCTGACTGTAACCAGGCCGACCGTCGCCACGGCAAGGGGGACGTGATTCAGGGCGATTCCCTGGATTGCCTCGACCATTCTGGCGCAGGCCACCATGGCGTCCCGGCGCAGGTGCATGGGCGTGCTGCCGGCATGGGCATCCTGCCCGGTCAGGGCTACCTCGTACCATTTCTGCCCCTGCATTCCGGTGACCACGCCGATAGTCTTGTTTTCCGCCTCCAGGACCGGCCCCTGCTCGATGTGAAGTTCAAAATAAGCACCCAGTTTATGGTCGGCGCACTTTTTCTCGCCGCGATACCCGATGCGCTCCAGTTCCGCCACAAATTTCTTCCCATCCTGGTCCGCAACTGAATAGGCGAAGTCGCGCTCGAACACACCGGCGAATACCCCGGAGGCCAGCATCGGCGGTGTGAAGCGGGAGCCTTCCTCATTGGTCCAGTCGATAAGTTCCAGAGGGGCGGTGGTGGTGTATCCGGCTTCGCTCAGCGTGCGCAGCACCTCAAGGGCGGAGAGGACACCGGCAATGCCGTCGAACTTGCCCCCGGAGGGCTGCGTGTCAAGGTGGCTCCCGATGGCAACCGGCGGCAGAGTATCCACTTTGCCAGGACGCTGGGCGAAGATGCTGCCCATTTCGTCAATGCTGACGGCGCATCCGGCCGACTCGCACTCCCGGACGAACCAGTCGCGCACCTGACGGTCAGCATCGGACAGCGTCAGGCGGCAGACGCCGCCTTTCTCCGTACCACCGAAATCGGCCGTCTCCATGATGGTATGCCACAGCCTTTTGCCATTCACCTGTAACTTATTCATACCGGTCTCCATTACTTAAACTGTCTGCACGCCGCACCAGTCCATGATGAAGGCGGCGAGCACCTTGGTGCAATCGAGCACGGAGTCGATATCCACATACTCGTCCACGCCGTGAATATTTCCGCCGTTTGGCCCGAAGGAGATGGCCGGCATATTGAAATACGGCGCCAAACGGGTGTCCATGCCCCAGGTAGCCCCGGCAATCTCGATATCCGATTTCAGAGTGCTATCCGCCGCCGATTTGAACGCCAGAATAAACGGGTCGTTTGGGCTTTGTTCCCAGGGGATAACCTGTCTTTCGTACCAGATGACTTGCGGCGGATGCTGGAGCAGCCATTCATCGCCCTCCATTGCTCTTTTTATGGCCTGCTGAACCTGCTGCTTCACTTCATCGGCATTTTCGGCGGGCAGGTGGGACAGCCGACACTCAATCTCCGCCCATCCGGCTACGGTGGAAATCCAGTCGCCGGCCCGGTAGGTGCCGATATTCAGGTGGCAGGAGCGGCCGGATTGTTTTTCGAAAAGGGGGTAGGGGTTCGTTTGCGCCCGCTTTTCACCAAGCTCAATCAGTGCCTCATAGACCCGGTTCATCTTGCCGATGGCATTGACGCCGGTGTGTGCCACGCCGGCATGGGTTGACTTCCCGACGACCTTTACCTTGAATAAAAGCACCCCGGGATGGGCAATTATTATCTTCAGGTTTGGCTCGGTGACGATAAAGCCGTCGGCGGTAAATCCCTCAAGCAGGCAGGCGAGTGTTCCACCGCCGGTCATGTATTCTTCCTCGATGACGCTCTGCAATATTACCGTGCCTTCGGGCTTGTGCCCGGTTTCCAGCAGGGCTTTCAGCGCGTAGTAGTTGGCCATCAGCCCCGCCTTCATGTCACAGGCACCCCGACCATACAGTCTGTTCCCCACCGCCTTCCCCTCCTAGGGCGAAAACTCCCACTGCGCAACCGGCTCCGGGGAGACCACGTCGATGTGTCCGTTCAGCAGCAGAGACCGGGCCGATGGTTCGCCCTCCATCACGCCGATGATATTGGGCCGTCCCTGATAGGCAAACCCTGAACTGACGAAGGCTTTATGGTGGCGAATTTTGTCGTAATCCGCTTCCAGTGATGTCACTTTCAATCCCAGGGCTGAGTAGAGACGGTGCATGTATTTCTGGGCCTCGGCTTCCCCTCCGGTCACGCTGGGAATCTGGACCAGCTCGCTCAGGGTGCGGACGATTTCATCGCGCTTGCTTTCTATATAGCGAGATACTTTCTGCCTGATGTCATCCCTGTCTGTCATGCCTGTACCTTCCGCCTATTGGTAAAGAATTGAATTCCTTTTCACTTCTTTTAAATCACCCCACTCTATACCGCTCTATGGCATCTTCGTCCAGGTCAACGCCCAGTCCGGGTCCCTCCGGCACCTCGACATAGCCGTCCACCACCGGCATCTTCTGTCCGGTCAGGTCCCAGCGTATCGGGGTCTCTTCCACGCAGTATTCCATGATGAAGGCGCTCTGCCGGGACGCCAGGAAGTGCAGGCCGGCGGCAGAGCCAATGGTATTGGTGTAGAAGTGATTAACTATCCTCACGCCGTGGTCTTCAGCGAAATCGGCGACGCGACAGGCCTCGGTCAGGCCGGTGTTTTCCACGTCTATCTGGACGATATTGATGCCGCTGCGCTCAATAAAGCTCTGGTGGGAAAACCTTCCCGCCTCACCCTCGCCGGCGGCGATGGGGATGGGGGAGACGCTGGTCAGTTTCCGGTAGCCATCAACGTTCTCGCGGTTGAGAGGTTCCTCTAAAAAGAGCACGTTGTAGTCCTGGAACTGGTGCGCCCGCCTGATGGCGGTATTGGTGTCCCAGCAGCAGCCGGCATCGATGATGAGGTCGTTATCGTCGCCAACACCCCGCCGTCCCCCCTCTACAAGCTCCAGGTCCAGCTTCTCGCTCTGGCCCATCGGTGTCCAGCCGAATTTCACCGCGGTAAACCCTTCATTCACCCATCTCCGGCCGATTTCAGCGGTGGCCTTGCCATCGGGGCCGAAAAGGATGCTGGCGTAGGCGCGCAGCTTCTTGTGGAAGGCCCCGCCCAGGAGCTGGTAGACCGGCTGGTTGTAGTACTTGCCGGCGATGTCCCAGAGGGCGATGTCAATGGCGGCGATGGCGTGGCAGACGATGCCGCGGCGCCCCAGCCTGATATTGCGGGCCTGAAGCAGGTGGTTGATGGGCCTGATGTCAAGCGGGTTCATGCCGGTAAGCAGCCTGGCCAGTCCGGTGGCACTGGCCCCGCTCAGAGGGGCCTCAATCATGGCTTTCACCACGTGCGGCGAGGAATAAGCGTCGCCGATGCCGACGATTCCTTCGTCAGTATGGACTTTAACCACCACTGCATCCTGCGCTGATGAGTATTTTGCCTCGGAAACCTCTTTCTCCGGCAGGCGTAATTCTATGGCCTCAACTTTGGTAATCTTCATTCCGTACTCCTTCTCATTGCGGTTGATGAGTATTTTATTTCCCTGTCCTTTCCTTGTCAACGTTGCCGCGATACTGGTGCCAGTTGACAATACGGAGAGGGAATTTATAAGCTATTAATATCATGGCAAAAGAGAGGATCGGCATATTAACCGGCGGTGGCGACTGCGCCGGCCTCAATCCGGCGATAAAATGGGCGGTCAAGACCGCTATGGACAGGCGGCTGGAAGCGGAAAGAGGGGTCCAGTACGAGGTGCTCGGCATCAGGAACGGCTGGGGCGGGCTCATGTATGAAGAAAGTGCCGGTCTCAGAATGGAGGACTATATCACCGCCCTGGACGAGCAGATAGTAAGGACCTGGGACCGGTATGGCGGCACCATGCTGGGGACCTCCCGGACCAATCCTTACAATCCCAAGGATGACCGCTCCAAGCTGGTACTGGAAAACATTGAGAAGTTAGAGTTGAAGGCCCTGGTCGCTATCGGTGGTGATGATACGCTCGGCGTGGCCTGTAAGCTGGCACAGGAAGGCGTTAACGTGGTGGGCATTCCCAAGACCATTGATAAAGACCTGGTGGAGACGGATTACACGCTTGGTTTTGAAACTGCGGTGAACGTAATTACGGAGGAAGTAGACCGGCTGAGGACCACGGCGGGGTCGCACCGGAGGATATTTGTGGTGGAAACGATGGGGAGGCATAGCGGCTGGCTGGCCCTGGAGGGCGGTGAATCCTGTGGCGCTTACATCATTCTCATTCCCGAAAGTGATTTCTCCGTGGAAAGGGTCAATGAGCTGCTCATGGAGGGAAGAAGGGCGGGAAGCCGATACGAAATTGTGCTCGTCGCCGAGGGGGCCAAGCCGATTGGATGCCAGGAGTTCGCCAGGCAGGAAGGAGTGGACAGCTTCGGCCACAAGACGCTGGGCGGAATCGGTGATTACCTGGCCAAGGAAATCTATGAAGGTACCGGCGTGGAGACGAGGAGCGTGGTGCTGAGCCATCTCCAGCGCGGCGGCGCCCCCTGTGCCTATGACCGGAGGATGGGGCGGTATTTTGGCATTGCGGCGGTTGACCTGGTCATGACCGGGGATTTCGGCAAGATGGTATGTTATCGAAACGGTGAGGTCACCTCCTGTCCGATGGACAGGGTCATCGGTCGAACGAGCTACGTGGACATCGAAAAGCATTACGATATAGAACGGTACAACGGACGCCGGAGTATTTTAAGGTATAGAGAGTGAGGTGGTAAAGATGAGCGCATCCATAGCCGGTGATAGAATTGATGTCCTGGTGGAGCAGGCGGTCTTTGGCGATGAGCCGGCCAGGGAGGAAAGCCGAAGGCAGATTCGGGAACTGGCGAAGTCCCGGGGCATTTATCCGGCGAGCATCCAGGGCCTGTACGAGGCTGCCGGGAAAGGGGCTTACCACAATAAAACCGTTCCGGCGATAAACAGCCGAGGTCTGACCTATGAGGTGGCCCGGGCCGTTTTCCGTGCCGCGCTGAAACATAAGGTCGGTGCCTTTATCTTCGAAATCGCGCGCTCTGAAATGGGCTATACCAAACAGAGGCCGGAGGAATATGTCGTCTGCCTGCTGGCGGCGGCGATTAAAGAGGGGTTTCAGGGCCCCGTTTTCATACAGGGCGACCATTTTCAGATGAACCGAAGGAGGTACAGCACCGACCCAGAACAGGAAACGGAGGCCATCAAGGGGTTGATACGTGAGGCGGTAAGCGCTGGCTTCTATAATATTGATATTGATGCCTCCACTCTGGTTGATATAGAAAAGGAAAGCCTGGAGCAGCAGCAGGAGGAGAACTGCCGTGTCACCGCGGACATGACCAGCTTCATCCGCAGCATAGAGCCGGAGGGGGTTACCATATCCGTCGGTGGTGAAATCGGGGAGGTCGGCAAACAGAACAGTACGGTGGCAGACCTGAAGGCATTTATGGGCGGTTATCTCGCCCGGCTGGGGCCGGGTGTTAAGGGAATCTCCAAAATCAGCGTGCAGACCGGAACGACCCACGGCGGAGTGGTCCTGCCTGATGGTTCCATCGCCAGCGTGCAGCTCGATTTCGATACTTTGAAGGAACTCTCCAAGGTGGCCCGCGAGGAGTACGGCATGGGCGGCGCCGTGCAGCACGGTGCCTCCACGCTCCCCGATGAAGCCTTTCACCTGTTCCCGGAGGTCGGCACGACGGAGGTCCATCTGGCCACCGGATTTCAGAATATCATTTACGACAGTCCCTATTTCCCTCAGGAATTGACGCAGAGAATAAACAGGCACCTGCTCGAACAGTATCGCGACGAGAGAAAGTCAGGCGATACTGATGACCAGTTCCTGTACAAGACGCGCAAGAAGGCCTTCGGCGATTTCAAGCGGGAGATATGGGGCATCCCGCCGGATAGCCTGAAAGGGATAGGGGAAACGCTGGAGGAGCGCTTTGGCCAGCTCTTTCAGAAACTGAATGTGGTCGACACCGTGGAGCTGGTCAAAAAGCACGTGGTTAAGTAATCCGCAAATCCGGCACAGCTTCGGCGAGGCGTTCTTCAGGGGAGCTCGAGAGCCTTCAGCTTGTCCAGTCGGTCGAAGTTATGGATGGCGTCAACCCAGCGGATGGTGCCGGAACTGGAGCGCATGGCCAGAGACTGGGTGGCCGCGCCGCCACTGAAGTAACGTACGCCCTCCAGCAGCTCGCCGGTGCTGACCCCGGTGGCGGCGAAAAATACGTCTTCGCTGTTTATCAGGTCGTTGGTAAAATAGACCTTGTCAAGGTTCACCCCGGCTGCCAGAGCCGCATCTCGCTCCTTTTCATTACGTGGCCAGGCTTTACATTGAATTACACCGCCGATGCACTGTAAAGCCGCGGCGGTGAGCACACCCTCGGGTGTGCCGCCGACACCCATAAGAACGTCCACTCCGGCCTCCGGCAGGGCGGCCTGAATGCCCGCCGCCAGGTCGCCGGCCGGGATTAGCTTCACCCGTGCCCCGGCGCTCCTGATTTCGGAAAGCAGCTGCTCGTGGCGCGGCCTGTCCAGGACCACCACCGTCAGGTCTGATACCTTCCGTTTCTTGGCCTGGGCGATGTTTCTCAAATTCTCCCCGACCGGCGCATTGATATCGATTACGTCCTTGGCCTCCGGCCCGGTGACGATTTTATCCATGTAGACAAACTGCCTCGGGCAGTGCATGGTCCCGCGTGCCGAGAGCGCCACCGCTGAGATGGCTCCGGGAAGGCCATTGGCCACCAGCGTGGTGCCGTCAACCGGGTCGACGGCAATGTCGACCTTCAAATCAGAACCGTTGCCAATGCGCTCACCAATATACAGCATGGGCGCTTCGTCCTTCTCTCCCTCCCCAATGACCACGATACCATCCATGCTGACATAGCCCAGCACAAAGCGCATGGCATCCACTGCTGCCTGGTCCACCAGATTTTTATTGCCCCGGCCCAGATAGCGGGCGGCCGCCATTGATGCCGCCTCGGTGGCGCGCACCAGCTCCATGGCGATGTTCCGTTCAATCGGCCGACGAGAAGGCATGCTTTCCATTATCCAACCTCACCGACTAATAGAGTGGATTCAGCGTACCACCCATTTGCCCGACTCGACGGCGGTGAGAAAGTCGAGCAGTGCTTGGTTGAAGATAGCCGGCTCTTCCAGATTGATGACATGGCCGGACTGGGGTAAGACCAGCAGACCGGCACCGGGCAGGTGCTTTTTCATAATCAGCGCCGGGTCGATGCACATCTCATCTTCATCGCCAATCATGATAAGCGCCGGTATTTTCAGCCTTTTGAGCTCTGCCTCGAATTCTGAAATCGGCGGCCGCTTGATGATGACCTCGCGGATAAGGTGAACCGAGCCTTCATTGGAGTGGGCGGCAAGGTCATCGACGAACTCCTGCCAGCCACGCGAGTCCTTCCACTTCAACTGGATACGGTTGGGTTCGTGGGCATACTGCTCGGCCAGCACCTTCCATCCCACCGTTTCGACCTGTTGCGCGAGGCCTTCCAGTCTGGGCACAAACGTATCCCGTCCGGTGGTACCGGCGCCGGTGGCGACCATAATCAGGGCCCTGGTCATTTCCGGGTGGGCGATACCGAAGTTGAGGGCGATATTACCTCCTAAAGAACAGCCGCCCACGTAAGCCTCTTTTATGCCGAGATGCCGTAAAAGCTGGTACAGGTCCTCAACGAGTATGCCCTGCGAGTAGTCAGACGCCTTTTCCGGTACATCAGACGGAGGGAAACCGCGGTGGTTGTAGGTGATGACCTGGTAGCGCCTTGAGAAGAACCTTACCTGAGGCTCCCAGCTCTCATACGTCCCGCCGAATTCATGGCTCAAGACCAGCGGGAAGCCATCTCCGGTGACTTCATAGTAGATATTGACTCCGTTAATCTTTGCTGTGGGCATAGTGTCTCCTCCTCAGTGCGGCCTCTATCATTTGAGATTATAAATAAGGGGTGGCCTTTGTAATCTTATCGCTTCGAAGTCTTACTGTCAATGAGGCGGAGAATGAGTGCCGCTTTTGTGGTGGGTGGATTAGTGATAAAATGAGGCATAAAACGTGACAATAATGTAAGGAGGGGCACCGATATGAAATACCGGAAACTGGGCCGAACCGGTTTGATGGTTTCTGAAATCTGTCTGGGCACCATGACCTTTGGCAACCAGGTCGATGAGGCGGGGTCCACAAAGATGATGAAGTGGGCGCTGGACGCCGGGATTAACTTTGTCGATACTGCCGACCAGTATGTTAACGGTCTGGCCGAGGAAATCGTGGGCCGGGCGCTCAAGGGGGTGCGGCATAACGTGGTGCTGGCCACCAAGGTAGGCGGCTGGCAGTCAGGCCCGACGGTGAACGATATCGGCACGTCGCGGAAACACATTATGGACGGAATCGAAGGGAGCCTGCGCCGGCTGGGGACTGACTATATCGATATTTTCTACACCCACCGGTGGGACCATGCCACGC
>Ga0315547_1002349_pt1 | contig 13442 bp, 19 predicted proteins | sample SalMarSW160240MG_2_FD_202542 | JGI IMG/M metagenome (GOLD analysis project Ga0315547, IMG submission 202542) | Salt marsh sediment microbial communities from the Plum Island Ecosystem LTER, Massachusetts, United States - Salt Marsh Sediment SW1601-240 ... | reverse complement strand
AGACGGCTTCTTCATCTGCGGGTCTTACACTAATGTTTCAGACCACGCAGTATTACCAGCCGATTGGATGAAATAAAAAAACAAATTATAGTAAAAAATTACCGTTTTTTGATTAGTCACTCTTTTTGCATTTAGAAGGTTTTGTTTTTTCAAGGAAATAATTTATCCATGCATTTCTAACAGAAGGTATCATCTCATTTTCAATCAGCTTTAAAATATCCTCATGTTCTTTTGTCGTCACCAGTTTTTTAAGCGATGAAATACTAATCCTAGTATCATCCTTCTTAACAGGAGACCGGGGAGAATGAAATAATTTCCTTAACCAAAATCTTTCTTTCTTCTTTGTATCATGTTTCATTACGATACCCCTTCTTTTGAGATGCTAAAATTCTTGTAATATAACCAGCAACACGATTTTGCAGTACTTTACTATCAAAATCAGCTAATTCTAAGACGTTCTCTTTATTATGCTGGGAATCACTAGCAACAAATTTATCTGGATACATATTGATAAGTTCTTTAGCTATCCGTTTTATGTAAGTTGGTCTTATATTTTCCATCCTTGTCACCATCTACTGTAAAGAAAAGAAGACACTCTAGTGAAGCAGCCCCAAAGAAGTAAGCTCTTCTGATAACTTCTCCACTGCTTTTGATGCATCTTCTGTACTTCTAGCACCAGCGCAAACTATTTTCCCAGAGCTAAAGAGCAACATAGCTACTTTAGGTTCTTTTATCCTATAGACAAGTCCTGGGAACTGCTCAGGCTCATATTCTACATTTTCCAAACCAAGACCTGTAGCTGTTTCAGTAAGATTAAGCTCGCCTCCCAAGTCAGCCGTAGCTACAATGTTTTGAATGACTATTTCGAGATCCTTATACACGTCTACGCCAAGCTTCCTGAGTTTCTCTGTTATGATGTCCACTGTTTTACGTACGTCTTCAACGTTCTTCGCACCAGTACAATTAGCTTTACCACTTCTAAACAAGAGTGTTGCTGTTTTTGGTTTGTCCAATCGGTAAACCAATCCCGGGAATTGTTCTGGTTCATATTCTGCTTCGTCTAATGATTGTGCTATCATATCTAAATCTAGCTTTTCTGCGAATGTGGTAGATGCAACAATGTTTTGTACTTTTATTTCTGTCATATATTATCACTTTTCCATTAAATAGTATAGTGTCACAGTCTTTAGGTGGCAAAGCCAAGAACAAGTATATCTATTAAAATAGTTCTCTCATGTTATGCTGGCTAAATAAACTGTTTTTCAACATCTTGTTATACTATCCGTATTGGAGTTGGTTTTTTAAAGAAACAAATGTTATGAATATTGTAGATTTGAAGGAGGTAAACTATTATGACAGAAGAAACAACAGAAAAGGAAACAGCTGAAAAAAGAAGAAATGATGAAAACGTAATATATGTTGGAAACAAACCACCGATGAGCTACGTGCTTGCGATAGTAACACAGTTTAACACTAGTGGCTCGGATGAGGTTGTAATAAAAGCTAGAGGCAGAGCTATAAGTAGAGCAGTAGATGCAGCAGAGATAACAAGAAATCGGTTTGTTACAGATGCGAAAATCAAGGACATAAAAATTGGGACTGAAAGTATCACCAATGAGGAGGAAGGCAGAACTTCTAACGTGTCTTCTATTGAAATATGCTTAACAACTAAAAAGAAGAGTAAATAGATGGTAGAACGGTAAGCTTACGAGACAACGCCCATGCCTAGTTCTAGTTTTTTTGCACCCTCTTTGTACCTATTTCTAATAGTGACTTCTGTGATACCTGCACAAAAAACAAACGGAGAGGGGATTGATTTTTTCACCATTCCATCACACCAATAGAGCATCGTTTTGTTTGAGATGAAATCAGTCCAGTGACACCGGGTTTTGTGACAGATGTTGTAATAAAATATTATGAGGAACCCTTAAATACTACTCTTTAATCTACCTAATTTAAAGTTCTAATTGAACGAAAAGGAAAATTGTAAAAATGTATGATGAAAATAGAGAAAATAGAGAAATGCATAAAGTAACTTGTGCAGAATGTGGAAAAGAAACTGAGGTTCCTTTCAAGCCAGATGGTAGCAGACCTGTCTATTGTAAGGAATGTTTTCAGAAACATAAACCAAAAAGATTTTAGATAAAATTTTCGAAATCACCTAGATTTTAACAATCTTTATTTAAATATCTTTCTTTTTTTAATTCTTTAAAATATGGGTCAGACTAATTAGTCAGGAATCATTGACTAATGAGCAAAAGTTAATTAGTCGAGGTTATAATTCTTAGTAGGTTATTTATGGACGGAGGAACATCTCTAAAAGGGCCTTCTGTTGATACGATATATGAATCGACAAGATATTCTTTAGATAATGAATGGAATTTATTTGAATCATATGACAGAAAAGCCTCGACTCTATTAGCATCATCGACTACAATCATTTCAATTTATATTGCTATTAACATTTTTATTTCTAATATTATTAAAAAACCTGATTTGATATTTTCTCCAAATGGTTATTCATATCTTCTTGTCATTGCTATAATAATCATTTTTGTTTTAGCTACCTCCTATTTTATAATGAATGCAATTTGGTCAGCTATAGGATGTTTAAATATTGTAGAGTTTATCAGAACACCCAATCCAATCGAATTAAGTAAATCCTGTAAAAAACAAACAGAATTAGTAACTAAAATTGCAATAATAAAAAGTATGATGAAAACTTGGTCAAGAAACCATGATTTTTTTAATGTAGATAAAGCAAGGTGTCTCCGTAAATCATTAAATTGTTTAAAAACTGGAATAATATTTCTAATTGTTTCTTTAGCGGTAGATTGGATATTGATTATTGTTTACAATCTATTTTATGTTGGAGGGTAATATGTCAAACACTGATAAAAAAAAGAAGAAGAAAGAAACAAAAAAAGAGGATATAACTTTTGAAACTATCAGCGTTAAGGACATAGATGATGCATGGAAAATGGATTTTTCGGGATTTGAATATAGTGGTACAGCTGTTGGGACTACTACGTCAACTGCTACAATGACAAACGTTTTTGAAAACGAGGATAAAAAATTTTTAGATGAATGGAAGAAAAAGCGAAGAGAAACTACGTATTGTGATTCATGCGGTGAATATTTTTATCCTCCTTCTGATACTTGTCCAAAATGTGGTAAAAAATTTACCGAATAATTCATTCAAAATATGCTATCTGGGTTAAATCTTCTGTAATACCATTTTGTGCTCTTGCTAATGCGATCCCAAGGATGGAAAGATATGTCCATCTAACATGACGCTCAACATTCCTAATACCACGATAATCAAAGTAGTTCTGTAGGTTAAGGTATTTCTTAACAAATCCATGATAGCCTTCTGCTGCGTTTCTCTCATTATATGGTACTTGATTTCCATTTTTCTTTTCTTCTTGCCACTTTATCCATTTCTCCAAGAACTGATTTCTGAAATATGAACCTACGGCATCCCATTTCTCATATTTCATTAAGAATTGTAGTTTTTCCTGAAAAGTAATTTGATCTGGTGGAAGAAAATCATTTTTCTTTCGTAATCGGTTATATTCGTGTTGAATACCTTCTGGCGTTCCTTTATCGTTGAAAATAGCGTTTTCCCCTGGATTTGTGTAGAATTTAGCATTATAAACAAGATGAATTATCGCAAAGTGTTCAAAGCTATCATATGCTCCATCCGCAAATACTTTCTCAAATTTAATTCCAAGCTCATGAAGCTTTATTAATAATGGTTTAAAGTAGGGAGTATCTGACTCATTCATTGAAGTAATTATAATTGCTAAAGGAATATTCCTATCAAGGTCATATGCTCCATGTATCTTGTATCCTGTTTTTTCATAATGACCATTGTATTTTGCATCTGAATCGTTAAACAATGCTTCCAACGGGGTAGAATCTATTCCTATTCTCCGTCCAAGAATTTCCCCGTGTTTTTCCAGTTGTTTTCTTAAAGCAATTACAAATAGATCCATGCTATTCTCAAGTGTTTGATTATCGATACGGACATTCTCCCAGTGACGAAACGTTCTCCTATCAGGTATATTGTATCTGCCGTTTCCATTGTTTTCAAATCCGATAACCTTAGCATCATTCTGATGTGTTTCAAACCTATTAACAAGTTTTTGAAATGATCGCATACATTTAATTCTACGAATCATCGATGATTTTATCATCGCATTCAATGGGTATCGATAATGATATTCAACACTACCATAATGTGAAGCAAAAATATGTTGTATTGTGGCAATGTCCAAATATTTTCCAAAAAATTCAGCAATGCTTATTGGATTTTTCTCTGTTGGATTTTGTAAACTGTAATTTCTTCGGGAATCGTCGTCTAAAAAATTACAGCGATAATCATTAAACACAGAATGTTCGTTAGTCAACTCTCCAAAATCATATGATGAAAAATTGTGGTCTATGATTATCTCAGCATGAAAACATTTATTTTTACTTTCTTCTATTTCATCTAGGGGTTTGATACTCAAGTTATCAGACCTCCAGACCCCTTGAGTGTTCCTGCACTCTTGGGGTCATTATTTTCCAATTTTTAGGTCATATTTTTCTAGTTTAGACTGATAAAAATCATAAGGAGTTCTCTCCTTATAAACCCTGTTGTGGGTTCATTGAAACTACTCCTGTTGACTAAGGAGAAAAATAGATTTTTTTACCATGAGATAATTTTTTAAAGAAATGACATTTATGTAATTGCATTATAATTTTGGGAGAGGGCATAAAATGCAGGGTTCTTGGGTAGGAATTGGCATACTTCTGATCGTTTTGACAGTACTATTTGGTTGGTTAGGTGGAGTAGTTTGTGTCCTTGCAGGTCTTATGGTTGGCATAGTTCTTCTCATAGTTGGTTTGGTTACACCTGGAGAAAAGAAGGAAACACAGATTGTCCAACCTCCATCAAGACAATCAGATAGATACTGTCCAGATTGTGGGCGAAATATCCCTTTTGATGCCAATATGTGTCCATATTGTGGTAAAAAATTCGGGGATAAATTTCCAACTGATGAAAATGTTAAAACAGAAAATTTTGTAAAAGAAGTTGAAAAAAATCAAGAAGAAAAAAAGATGAAAAGTTGTCCATCATGTGGATATGAAAATAAATCCAATAGTAAATTTTGTAAAAAATGTGGAACCAAATTAGGTGAATGATATGTCTATTAATTGCTCTAAATGTGGAACTGAGTTGGAAGACGACTCCAAGTTCTGTACAGAATGTGGGGAAAAAGTGGTTAAACCTGAAGAATTAGATAAGGAAATCGATGGAATAATTGAAGGAGAAGGTGAAACAGTTTCACCCCCAAAAATGAAGAAAGGAACTAAAGGAATACTTATTGTTTTAACTATTATTACTTGTATATCTCTTGTCTTAATGTCCGCGGCTCTTGTAGATATTGATATTGTTGGTACTGTTTTTGAAAATAAACCACCCACTGTTTCAATATCTGCAGATTCTACTTTTAGCTACTGTTCTTCTGGTGTTTCATTTGAGATTGATGCAGATGACTCAGATGGTTTAGTACAATCATGTTATGTAGACTTTGGTGATGGTACAATTTCCCAAGGCTATAACTTCGTACATGAATATAAAAAAGCAGGGGTGTACACTGTTATTGTTACAGTTACTGATGATAAAGGAAATGAGGCGAGTTGTAATATTACTATAACTATTGAAGAATCTCTTACTGTTTCAGCGGATGCAGATGTTACAAGTGGTACCTTTCCTTTAACCATATTTTTTACAGGACATGGAAAGGATGCTCTTGGAAATCTAACTGGTTATTATTGGGATTTTGGTGATGGAAATACAAGTAATGAGCAGAACCCCACTCATGTTTTTGAGAAACCAGGAACTTATGCTGTTACATTGATTGTATCAAATGACAGAGGAGAAAACGCTTCAGATAAAATAACTATAAGTGTAAAACACAAGACCTCTTTTAAACTGTCAGGAAAAATTATTAATAATTATAATGAAAAAGTGGATATCGATTATGCTGTTTTATGGAATTTTGGTGATTGGAATTATTGGGCTCCAACTAAAACATTATCTCCTTATGAAGAAAAAGACTTTAGTTGTAGTGTGAAACCTTATGATAAGGAGTATCTATTAATGGCTCAATGGTTTTATCCCGGAACATCTCAGCAGGGATGTGAAATTTCTCAAATATTATTTTCAAATCCTACAGAAAAAGACATGATTTATTATATTGAAATCAAAGGTAATGGAGAAATTGAAATTTCAACAACATATCACCCATCAAATCCCCCAAAGACACCTGAAATAATCTCTCATAATGCATATAGCACCAGCTATTATACTTACGTTTTTGGTAAAATAAAAAATGTTGATAATTTGAACATCAAATATGTAAATATAGAAATAACTCTTTATGACTCAAGTAATAATATTATATCAACAAAGACAGAATATCCATTTGTGTCATTAATTGGCTCACAACAAACATCTTCATTTTCAACATATTTCTATGAGGACTATTATCATCATTACGATATCAAGATAAAATCATTTGAAACCACAAATGAAAACCCGTATACTGGATTAGTAATTACAAATCATTACCAGGAGACAGATTGGTTAGGTTGGTACTATATTAAAGGAGAAATAGAGAATATTGGCAATAAAGCCAGTAACAGTGTAAAAGTAAATGCAATATTCTATGGTTCAAATGGTGATATTTTAACAACAGAGTATGATTGGATAGGAGATTTATACTCTGGCGAAAAAGAATCATTTGAAATAACATTATATTCCTCTGACCTTTCAAAATTACCCTCTTCAATTTCTAGTTATGAACTAGAAATCGGTTAAAATGTGGAATGAATTATGATTTGTAGAAAATGTGGAGCGAAATTGGATGAAGACTCTGTATTCTGCACAGAATGTGGCGAAAAAGTACAAATAAAGGAAACATCAAATAAAAAATTGGAAGAAATTGTTAAGATTGAGTTAGAATCTTCATCTCCAAAGATAAATAAAGATGTTAAAATCCTGCTTGTTTTCATATTGGTCGTTAGTTGTGTGGTTGTTATCTTAGCAGCAGCTATGCAATTGGATATTATTAACTTTAGCGAACAAGATGCACAAACAGATTGGGAATCAAGTTATGAGGAACAACAAAATAATAAAGAAGTTTTTAAAACAACAGTAAAAAATATTGGGGGTAGTTTTACATCCAAAGATGATATAATAAATTATAACTATACTCAGTTTGAAGCACATAAAGAACAATTGAACAATCATGATCTTAGTGGATTTGATACCTACGGCGAGTATGCTAAGGCAAGAACATATCTTATTAGCGGATTGGAATACATAACCAAAAAGGATTATGAGAATGCATGGAGTGATATTCTTCAAGCAGATAATGCTGTATGGCATTTGGATTATATGGGTGGTGCATACACAGAATATCTTGGACTTGATGGATTAATAGATTTACTTTATGATTTAAAGGATTAAATATGACTATAAATCTTTAATGTATTTGGGAGGGGGAAATATCGAAGATTGGATTTTAGTAATACTTTCTACGACACTAGGTCTTGCTGGCGGTTTTGTGATAATGGCTGTAAGAGATATTCTACTATATAATAAAAAATTAAGAGACGAACGGAAAAGATATCTGATAGAAAATAGATTGGAGAAGCTTTACTCACCACTATATATGAGAATCAAATCTTCCGAAAGCATATCTGGTAAAAAAAGGCTCATTTACGGAAAAACTTCTGATGAAAAAGGAGAGGGTAAAGAACGGGAGGAGATAAAAAAAGTAATTCACGATGGTTTCTATCTTGCAAGTGAGGAATTACAACCTCTACTAGCTGAGCTCTACCTCAAATCTGCTGTAGGTAGCAAGAAGGGAGACAAAATTACAGATTTAATTGAAAAAGAATATGAAGAATTAAGAAAACAATATTTTAAAATCTAAGTATCCAAGAGGATATCCCCCCGTAAATCTAAAAATCAATAGGCTTTTATACTTGACCAATTAGCTTTTGACTAATTAGTCAGACCCAAATATTATCACGCTTCGTGGGTTATAGACTTTTAAAGAAACAGCTGTTATAAAATTGTGGTTTGAAGTGTTGTTAGGCATAATGGTAGAAACACCATTATATCTTTGGCATTTTCAGTTACTCCTTATATGCCGGTATTTTTTACCGGTAAATACACACCAATATCTCCCCCTCAGCGTAAATATATAATTTTTACAATATAAAAATAAATCCCTTTGAGAAGTGGTTTGAACTTCTTTTTACTTTAGATTTTATTTAATTTTCTAATTCGAATATGTTTCTACTTGTATTAATGGTTTTTTAATGATTTTTTTACCGACAAAAACGGGTTAGTTTCCCTTTTTATCCTCCCCAAATCTATATACACTACCACAAATAGCAAATATTTTAACTACATTTTTCTATCCACCTTTATGGATATGAATAAAGGAGGAAGGTGATATGAGTAAATCCAAGAGCAAAAGAGATATATCTCCAGGAAAGAAACCTGGGCCTTTAACAAAGAAGGAAAGAAAGGCACGTAAGAAGAAGAGAAAAGAAAAACATGTCTAGCGATGAATGCATGCGGATACTGTACTAGAATGGTTAAAATGGTTATCAAGAAACTTATACCTTTTAATCCTACCACAAAAAAGGATTGGGTTTTTAAAGCAGTAGCTGTTTATGAAATTGCAGTGTGAGGGGTTTAGAAATAATGCCAAAGAAAAAAAAGACTGTAAAAAGGAAGAAGAAATAGATCACTGAATTGATGATTTATAGTATACATACGAACGGTCGTTTTGGATTAGCTTTAGCCTTCACAGGGAAAAACAGGTTTTTAAAGAAAGAAATGTTATGAAATTGTAATAGGGAACTGACATGAAGGGTTATAGTAAATGTCCTGATTGTGGACTCGACATTCCATATGATGCAAAGGTATGTCCATATTGTGGTAGGAAATTTAAATAGTTGATATGAAACCATATTTTGGGGGAAAAACATGTCTAATTATAATATTAAAATCCATCGGTTCGATAGGCTTCATCCCGTAATGAATAATTAAGGGATGATGATTATCTTCTTTTTTAGATGGGATGTGCTAAGAAAAGAATAATAAATCCAAAGATTTTGAACCATGTAAACCGTAACTTCAACGAACTTTACACCAAACAAGTAATCAAAGCAGTAGAACAACTACCACCACCATGGAAACCCAACAATAAAGGTCGAAGAGGACATGACCCCTGTGAGGTAACAGCTGGTTGTATTCTAAAAGTAGGATTCAACCAGACATATGACGGTATCGAAGCATACTTGAAAGAAAGTGAAACATTCAAAAAATGTTTCGATGACATACCCGGTCATAGTGTCATCCACCGAGGGATGACAAAACTCTCGATCAAATACATTAGAAAAGTGATGAACAGGGTAACACGATTTCTACGAAGAAAAGGAATGAATATCGCAGTGGACAGCACAGGTTTTAGAACTAGCAACAGTAGCACCTGGTACGACATCAGAATAAAACGAAAGAACACTCGGAAGGACTGTATCAAACTCCATATCAGCATGGATATCGATACAGGCATCATACACTGGTTTACTATGACCCTTTGGAATAGACACGATTCCAAAGAATTTGAGAAATTGATCAAGCGCCTTCCAGAACTAGGTTGCACTTTTGGCGATAAAGCCTATCCTTCTAGGAACAACTACCAACTTGTTGCAGATAAAAACGGAATACCATTTCTCTGCTTCAAAGACAATGCTACAAACAAAGCCAAAGGTAAACCAGCATGGATCATACATATCAGGAAATACAAAAATGACAAAGAAACCTGGATGGGTACATATCACCTTAGATCTATTGTGGAAAGCGTGTTTTCCTCGATAAAGAAACGATGGGGAAGTTTCCTTCGAAGTCGGAATAAATGGATGCAGAAGAAGGAATTATCTCTGAAAGTACTCTCATACAATGTAAAACAGGTTTTACTGGTTCAATATGCAAGAGAATGTAAGATCCCTTTGTGGAAAACTTTGGAATAGAATCCACAAAGAGGTCTTATCATTCAACAACAAGTTAGTGGATACTATAACCAGTTTTTAAAGAATTGGGTTTTTGAATGAGGAAATCATGCCAAAAAGTGTATACATTGCAACATTGTATATATTTACAATGTGCAATTTATGCAGATACTCTTCAAATATCTGCATTTAGTCCTTCATTTAGGGATTTAGCCGGCTATTTAACACAAATCACTGAAAAATTCTATAAAAACTTTCATCTAAGTTGTTAAATTAATATTTAAAAAAATAGATATTATAAACAATCGTTAACTATAAGTATAGACAAAAAGATTCATGAATATGATACGCACGCCATGTGAATACATGATGTGGAATGGGTTGCCCGTTATTAGAAAAGAACTTGCGAAAAGCATGATTACTGGGTTTGGCCTGAATCAAAAAGAAGCAGCAAAGAAACTTGGTTTGACACCTGCTGCAGTTTGCCAATACATCTCAAAAAAACGTGGCAGGGTACAAATTACGGATGGGGCTTTAAAAAAGGAGATCACCATTTCTGCTGAACGAATCATTCAAAACAATGGAAAAAATATTACAATTGAAACATGTAGAATCTGCCGAATCATGAGATCAAATGGATTTTTTCCAAAAAATCAAGACATATACAGCAATGAATAATATACCTGTTAGAAAGACGCTATAAAACATTATTTTTAGTTGTAGTTCTCATAAGTTATAATAATAGATTTTGTTTATTTATATGATACACTTCTACCATATGATGGGGCCGATATGATTGTTTTGCTTTCCTCAGTCCGGGTAGCCCCATATCGGATTCTCTATTAATATACATAAAATCTTTTTGGAGTGTTTCTGCTGTTTCTTCATTTATCGCCTTATATATTCCATCATAATCTGGCGACCCTTTTTCATAATGGACTATTGCAGTATCTGAGTTCATTCTTTCATAAACAGATATTGCCTCAATGTTTCCATCAATACGTATAGCATTACCAGATAACTCAAGTTCAAAGAAACGCGACATAGAATACAGTATTGCCTTTTTTTCATTTTCTAAAATAGGATCTGATTCGCAATCCTTCCAAAGACACCATCTTTTAAGAAACTCTCCCACTTCAGCCATGTTCTCATTTGAAATTTTCTCGATTGTGTAGTTATAGTTTCTCTTGAATTTGTTAAGACGGTTTCGTATCTTACTATAATTTGATCCGGACAATTCTGCAAGGTCAGATGAAAGATAAACATAATCAAAATAATCCCTATGTTCTTCAAATACTAATTTTTGATAATTCCGTTCTAACCATTTTTTTGTTTCCAAATCAATAACACCGAAGGGATAATCTGAATTTTCTTTTTGAGACAGTTTAGTTACTTGATCAAAAACATCTTTTTTTCGTTTGCCGGAAGGAGGTCTAAATCGTATCTGGCCATTAATTTTTGTGAGTATTATTAAATTATTTTCTAAGATAGTATAATGGTAATCGGAGTAACTCATCCAACTAATAATTGTTGTAAATACATTATCACTATGGATAGGAGGATATTCTTTGTAATGTTTATCAAATATCTTTTTATCTTCCAAAGTAACCAGTTTAAAATCGTCGATTGAAAGCATTTCAATCCTCTTTTTCGTATTTCATCGGGATATATTTTAACATCGGTTTAAATCCAAGTGGAGAGTAGAAATCATCTTGATCAGGTTCTGCAATAAGTCCAATCCAAAGCAATCCTGCAGATGAACATTTTTCTAAAAGAGATTTAACAAGTTGTTTGCCTATTCCCTGGCAACGATATTCAGGAAGAATAACAAGATCCTGCATATATGCATCAGAGACTCCATCAGATATTATGCGGCCCATGCCTATGGCCTTTTGATATTCTTTATCAATAACAACAGCAAAAGCAAAACTACCTTTTATCAGTGGTTTGATTCCAGATGAACTGTAAGATTCCTTCCACCATCCGCCTGCTTTGTATAGCTCTATGATCTCAACTTCAGGCCAAGAATCCACGAATCTGATTTCTATGTTTTTAGCATTCATAATATTTTAACAGGATTTATGTTCAATTGCCTCGTGCGGGCATGCGCTGACACAAGCACAACACTCAATACATTCCCCAACGTTTTTTGCAATTGCCTTTCCATCAACTAATTCAAATATTTCTACTGGGCAGGCAGTGACACATTCTCCAGCACCGGTACATTTGTCGTAGTCTATTGTAATTTTAATATCTCCCTCTTCAAAATCTTTCTTCATGTATATCTAACCTCCATTTAGGGCGAGATACCGTAACTAAGTAACACTATTTTAGTATTTTCTAGTATATTGTTTTCAACATTTTTTCGAAGCTTTTTTGAATATACATCCGTTTCACATGAAGATAGGGGAATTATGTCAATGGACGAGATTGTATGGAAACCGACAGCGGATTATGTAGAAAAAGCAAATATAACTAGATTCATGAAAAAATACGACATCAAAGACTATGATGAGCTAATAGAAAAATCAACCGACGACATTGAATGGTTCTGGGATGCAGTGATGAAGGACTTGAACATTGAGTGGTTTCAACCTTACGAAAAGGTTCTTGACGATTCCGATGGAATTCAATGGACTAAGTGGTTCATTGGTGGCAAAATTAACATCGTCCATAACGTCCTCGATAGATATGCTACATCAGAAAAGAAAGACAATATAGCAATAGTTTGGGAAACTGAATCAGGAGATTCACGAAAAATAACTTACGAAGAGTTGTATAAAGAAGTTAATAAATTTGCAAATGCCTTAAAGCAATTTGGTGTGGAGAAGGGCGACCGTGTAGGCATATATATGCCGATGGTTCCTGAAATCGTCATCGGTTTTTTAGCGACAATGAAAATTGGTGCTATAAGTATCCCGATATTTTCTGGTTTCGGCGGGCATGCCCTTGCCTCAAGATTAGACATTGCTGGAGCTAAGATTTTACTTACTGCAGATGGCTCTGTAAGAAGAGGTAAAAAAGTAGAGATTAAAAAAGAGGCGGATAAAGCACTTGATAAGGTATCAACTTTAGAACATGTCGTTGTCTATAAGCGACTTGGAATAGATGTACCATGGAAAGATGGTAGAGACATCTGGTGGGATGATGCTATTTCCAATCAATCAGATGAGTGCGAAACTATTCAGATGGATTCTGAGGATTATGCGATGATAATTTTTTCCTCTGGAACAACTGGCAGACCCAAAGGTACTGTCCATACCCATGGAGGCACTCTTGCCCAGATAGTTAAGGAGCTTGGTTATTATTTTGATGTAAAGGAGAATGATGTGTTTTTCTGGCTGACCGACATAGGCTGG